>OWJF01000326.1_pt1 | contig 24409 bp, 27 predicted proteins | sample 1732941 | NCBI WGS metagenome assembly OWJF01 (sample SAMN05065770, study PRJEB22554) | human gut metagenome | biome: ENVO:2100002; feature: ENVO:00000062; material: ENVO:00002003 | host: Homo sapiens | place: USA
GAGATGCAGCGTAGTCTCGTGGGCTCGGAGATGTGTATAAGAGACAGGTCAACACGCTGGTCTCCGTCTTTGAGCCGGACACCGAGAAGGAGCTGCCCATCGGCGAGCGCGGCGAGCTGTGCATCTCCGGCCCCACCATGATGAAGTGCTACTACAACAAGCCTGCTGAGACCGCCGCCATCCTCCGCACCCACGAGGACGGCCGGGTCTGGGTGCACACCGGCGATATCGGCTACATGGACGAAGACGGCTTCGTCTACCTCGACAGCCGCATCAAGCGCCTTATCATCCGCCACGACGGCTTCAAGGTCTTCCCCTCCATGATCGAAAACGTCATCAGCCAGCACCCCGCCGTACATCAGTGTTCGGTGGTGGGCTGCACCGACAAGGATCATGTGCAGGGCCGTCTGCCCTTTGTTTACATCGTGCTGGACCCGGAGGCCGCTGTCTCCGTCAAAAAGCGTCAGATCATCAAGGAGCTGCGCCAGCTCTGCGCCGAGGAGCTGCCCGAATATGTGCAGCCCGTGGGCTACAAGTTCATCGACTCCATGCCCATGACCCCCATCGGCAAGTTCGACTACCGCAAGCTCGAAGAGGAGATCACCTCCCACGATTACTAAGCCCCAGAAAAGACCCCAAACGAGAAGAAAGGAACCGACCCCTATCATGAAGAAACGAATCATCAGCCTCGCCCTCTCGGCTGCGATGCTCTTTGCCGGTCTCAGCATTTCTGCCTTTGCAGAAGAGCCCCTGACCGAGGCGGAGCCCGCCGCCGCAGAGACCGTGGAGGAAGAGAATTCCTTGTTCCGCAAGTCCGACAAGACCGCCGAAACTACGGATCCCACCGACGAAGAGACCGCAGCCCAGTCCGAGGAGCCCGCAGAAGACAAGCAGATCCGGTACGTTGCCCTCGGCGACAGCATCTGCTCCGGCGTGGGCCTGACCAACGTTCCCTACGCCCACAACCTGATGGGTGTGGATGTCTCCTTCAACTTCAAGGGCTACCCGGAGAACTGCTACGTCGGTCAGGTAGCCAAGACCCTCGGCCTTGACCGTGACCACGCCATCAACCTCGGTCTGCCCGGCCTGATGAGCGCCGACCTCGTGGAGCTGGTCCAGACCGGCAAGATGAGCGAGATGAACAAGCTCTCCGGCTGCCAGTACAACTACCCGGAGATCATCGACTACATCAAACAGGCCGATGTCATCTCCATCCAGATGGGCTCCAACGACGCCTTCGTGCCCACCGTCGTGGCCTTCGGCAATGCGACCAACTGGAAGAGTGAGGACCTTGCCTCCATCGTGCTGAGCGGCAACCTGCGCAGCAAGGACCCGGAGACCAAGGCCGCTTTTGACGCCAGCATGAAGAAGCTCAAGCTGACCAAGAGCGAGGTCGATGCCGTTTGGAACCTTGCCACCTCCGGCATGAGCAAGATCTGCAATAACGCCTACCCCGTCAGCAGCGCAAACATCCGCACCGTCGTCGAGACCGTCCGCGCCCTGAACCCGGACGCCCAGATCCTGCTGATCGGTGCCACCAACCCCGTTCCCCTGCTGCCCAGCTGGAGCAATTACTTCAACAAGCTCAACAAGTTCCAGAAGCAGCTGGCCGAAGTCTACGACATCGACTACATCGCCATTCCCTATGCTCAGACCGAGCTGGACGGCCACCCCACCGTTGCCGGCCATAAGTACATCGCTAAGAAGATCGTCCGCGCCATCCAGAACGGGTGAGCACAGCCTATAAAGATGCCCTCGACTGAATTGCCGAGGGCATTTTCTTATACGGTTTTCAGCTCTCCATTTCTGTTTTTGTCTCGTCGTCGGAGCCGAACAGGCGGTCATACTCACCGGTAAAGGCCCGCTCCGGCAGCGCCGAGGTCAGCGCCAGTGCAGCGGCGCAGCGCTCGTCGTCGGTCATCTCGATCTTCACCGGCGGGAAGTTTGCCAGCACCGTTTCCAACTGCTTCTTGACTTCCTTGGCCACAAAGATGCCGCGGTCGGTCAGGTAGATCTTGCCATAATGCTCCTTGACGATCATCCCCCGCTCCATCAGCAGGTTCATGATCCGCACCACCGAGGGCTTGGTCACCCCCAGCTTTTCGGCAATGCTGCGGGAGCAGATGTCCAGATGCGTCTGGGAGACATCATAGATCGCCAGCAGATACCGCAGATGCGCAGCGGTCAGTTCCATTCTTACCACTCTCCTTGAAATCAAATCTCTCACTGCGTCAGCGATGACGGAGAGGTTCGGTAATGTTATCCAAAGCTAACTTTCATTTTTCTAAAAAAGGGCGCGGGCCGATTTTTTGTTCGACCCGCGCCCTGCGGTTTTTCCTTAGTGGCAGCCGCCGTTGCAGTGCCCGCAATCACCGGAGCACCCACCACAGCCGCCGCCGTGCTTGTGGGAGTGCCATGTGACCCAGCCTACCCCGCCGAACACGATCGCAGCCACGATAATGGTCGGCAGATTGAAGTTTGCTGCCAAAAATTCCATCATAAAAATGCACTCCTCTCAAACTTGGAGAAACTTATTTGTTTGCCGTGATCTTCTTGGTATCGATCTTGACTTCGTTGATGCCGGTGTACTTGTTGGGACGGACCAGCAGATAGATGAAGGCAACGAGGATGACCACTGCGACGATGGTGAAGAAGTTGAAGCCGACCTCACCGGAGATGATGCCGCCCAGCTGGTACACCACCAGAGCGGAGCAGTAAGCCAGAGCGCACATATAGCCGATGGCGATGGCGGTCCACTTACCGTTGTTCATCTCACGCTTGATGGCGCCCATCGCAGCGAAGCAAGGTGCGCACAGCAGGTTGAAGATCATGAAGGCGTATGCGGACAGAGCGGTGTAATCCTGTGCAACAGCGGCCCAGATCTCATCGCCGTTCTCAGACAGTTCGCCGCCGAAGTGATACAGGACACCGAAGGTACCAACCACGTTCTCCTTTGCGATCAGGCCGGAGACGGAAGCGACGGTTGCACGCCAGTTGCCGAAGCCCAGAGGTGCAAAGATCCATGCGACCTTGGTAGCGATAGCAGCCAGCACGGAGTTGTCCTGATCCTCAACCATACCGAAGGCACCGTTCTCGAAGCCGAAGCCCTGCAGGAACCACAGCACAACGGTAGCGGCCAGAATGACGGAGCCGGCGCGCTTGATGAAGGACCAGCCGCGCTCCCAAGTAGCACGGAAGACGTTGCCCCAAGCGGGCACATGGTATGCGGGCAGCTCCATCACGAAGGGAGCGGGATCACCTGCGAAGAGCTTGGTCTTCTTCAGGATCACGCCGGAGCAGATGATGGCAGCCATGCCAATGAAGTAAGCAGAGACAGCCACCAGAGAAGAACCGCCGAACATCGCACCTGCGATCAGGCCGATGATGGGCATCTTTGCGCCGCAGGGGATGAAGCAGGTGGTCATGATGGTCATACGGCGGTCGCGCTCGTTCTCGATGGTACGAGAAGCCATAACGCCCGGAACGCCGCAGCCGGTGCCCACCAGAACGGGGATGAAGCTCTTACCGGACAGGCCGAACTTACGGAAGATACGGTCCATGATGAAGGCCACACGGGACATGTAGCCGACGTCCTCCAGAATGGACAGCAGGAAGAACAGGACGAGCATCTGGGGAACGAAGCCCAGAACCGCGCCGACACCGGCGACGATACCGTCCATGATCAGGCCGTACAGCCAGCCCGCCACGCCGATGCTCTCTAGGAAGCCGCCCAGCGCGTTGGGGACGATCTCGCCGAACAGGACGTCGTTGGTCCAGTCGGTGGCAAAGGTACCGATGGCCCAGCCGCCGTCTGCGATGGAGGTACCCATGGACAGGGAGTACATCAGGAACATGACCAGTGCGAAGATGGGCAGAGCCAGCACACGGTTGGTCACGAACTGGTCGATCTTATCGGAAACGGTCAGGTGCTCCACGCGGGCCTTCTTCTTGACGGCCTTGGAGACGACATCGTTGATGTAAGCGTAGCGCTGGTTGGTGATGATGCTCTCGGCGTCATCGTCCATCTCAGTCTCGCAGTCCTTGATGTGCTGGTCGATGTGATCCAGCAGGGCCTTATCGAGCTTCAGCTCATCCTGAACCTTATCGTCACGCTCGAACAGCTTGACGGCATACCAGCGCAGGAAGCGGTCATCGACCTTGCCCTGAATGGACTCCTCGATGTGAGCGATGGCATGCTCGACGCTGCCGGTGAAGACGTGGGGCAGCTCAACAGCCTTGCCGGCCTTGGCAGCAGCCTCAGCCATCTGAGCGGCCTTTTCGCTGCCCTCGTTCTTCAGTGCGCTGATCTCAACTGCCTGACAGCCCAGCTCTGCGCTCAGCTTCTTCAGGTCGATCTTATCGCCGTTCTTGCGGACGAGGTCGATCATGTTGACAGCCATGACAACGGGGATGCCCAGCTCGATCAGCTGGGTGGTCAGGTACAGGTTCCGCTCGATGTTGGTGCCATCGATGATGTTCAGGATGGCGTCGGGCTTCTCGTTGACCAGATAGCTGCGGGCCACGACCTCTTCCAAGGTGTAGGGGGACAGCGAGTAGATACCGGGCAGGTCCTGAATGATGACGTCTTTCCCGCCCTTCAGCTTGCCTTCCTTCTTCTCGACGGTAACGCCGGGCCAGTTGCCGACGTACTGGTTAGAGCCGGTCAGTGCATTGAACAGGGTGGTTTTACCGCAGTTCGGGTTGCCGGCCAGTGCGATCTTAATGCTCATTGTGTTCCTTTCCTCTCTATTCGGATCAAACCACTTCGATCATTTCAGCGTCGGCCTTACGCACACTCAGCTCGTAGTTGCGCACGGTCAGTTCCATGGGGTCGCCCAGCGGGGCCACCTTGCGGACATAGATCTCAACACCCTTGGTGATGCCCATGTCCATGATACGGCGCTTGACAGGGCCCTCGCCATGCAGACGAGCGACGGTGCACGTTTCGCCGACCTTGACATCTTTCAAAGTCTTCATATAGTTCCTCCTCTACTTGTCTTTATTTCAGCGACCATTCCAGTTTCGGAGCAGGTCCCAAACAGCGTTTCCGCTGTTTAGCCGATCATAATGCGGTTCGCCATGGTCTTGTCCAGTGCGATGCGGCTCTCCTTGACCTGTAAGATCAGGTTGCCCGCGATCTCGTTGACCACAGTGACCTCGCTTTCCACCACGAAGCCGAGCTCTGCCAGATGCTGACGGATCTCGTCCTTACCGGTGATCTTTTTGATGGTAACGGTCTCGCCCGCTTTTGCCATCGTCAAAGGCATCATACTTCATTCACCCTTTCTTCTCCCACGCATTTGGAAGCAGGTTTTCCAAATCGAGTTAGTCAGTTGTGACTATCAACACGGATAGTTTATACTTACTAACCTTTTTTGTCAACAATTTTTTCACAATTCAAAGTTAGTTCGTAAGAACAAACAGATTTTTTGCCTCCATTTTGTTCAGAATTCATTACTTTCAACAACGACACAGCCGCCCGATGCAGGGGTCAACTGCGCCGGGCGGCCGCGTGTCAAAAGGAGGATCTCTTCCCGTCAGGGCGTGGTGTCTCTGACGGGCGCCAAGGATAAAAAGAGAGTATTGGTAGGAAATGTCAAATTCAGGCCGCCACGGCAAGGCGGAAGATCGGCGTGCCGCTGTGGAACAGGCGCAGATACACTTTGGTGCACTTGTTCAATTGGGCAAACAGGCGCTCGGCGGCATCGCGGTCGCCGTAGGCCTTCCAGCAGCCGCAGCAGGTGAAGTTGCGGCCCTGATTTTCGATGAAGCCCACCACATCGGTGAGCGGATAGCCCAGAAATACGCCGATCTCATGGGGAAACTCTGCTTCGCAGCACAATCGCCGCGCCATCTGCCGCAGCAGCGGTTCGCAGTCGCCATCTTCCGAGAGGGTATAGCCCTCCTGTGCCAGAAACGCACGAACATTTTCGTCCGCCAGCACTTCGCGCAGACGGCTCTCGCGGTACACATAGACCAGATACCGGTGGCTGCGGACGCAGCCCTTCAGCACCCGGACCCGGAGGCCCTTCTCACCCAGCCGCGCGTTCCAGCCGCGCACCCGCTCCGCGAGGTCTTTGCAGTCCCTCGTCTCGTAGCGAAACAGACCGGCGGCTTTCAGCCCGGCCAGCACAGGCGAGCATTGTTCGATCATTACCGTCTCAAAATTACGCTCCATGGCCGGTTTCCTCCGTTGCTTTGCTTTCCGATAGGGTGCCCGCATCGGGTCTTTCTATGCAGACGATGCAGAGTTTTATGGTTAGAATATTCTAACCAAAAATTCAAAAAGAACGCGGCTCCTCATTCTACCGCTTCGTTCCGTCTTTAGGTTAGTCATTTCTAACGTGGCATTATCTTACCACAGCTTCGGGGGTGGTGTCAAGGGGAAATTTTAATTTCGTTGAAAAGCGTCAAATTTCATGTTATAGTATAGCAAAACCGCCACCTCGGCCAAGGTGACGGTTTTCATTTGAAAACTCCACATTGAAAGAGGCCAACCGCTTGTCGCAGCGCCTTTTTCTGTTTGTAGTATCGTCAATTTTTCATCTTTTGTCAAGGACCGAACCCGTAAGGAGGCACCCATGTATTTTACACCGTTCGAAACTGCCCGGCTTCGTCTTCGTCCGCAGGAAGCAAAAGACGCCGGATTTGCTCTTTGTATGTGGGGCGACCCCATCACTGGAAAATATCTGACAGACCCTGCCCTCGACGATATCGACGACCTGAATGAATATATGGAGATGCTGCGGCGTCTGAATGACAGCACCGATTGCTACTATTTTATTGCCGAAGACAAAAGTACTCACCAGCCAATCGGCTCTTGCTGCGCCGTCATCAAGGACAACGGCTACTGCTGGGATATCGGCTATTGCATCCATCCGACCTGTTGGCGGAAAGGGTACGCAAAGGAAATGGTTGGTGCCGTCCTTAAATTCGGCGCTCGCAGCGGGGTCAAAACCTTCTTGGCCGATGTTGCCGCCGTCAACGAAGGCTCCCGCGGTGTTATGTGCTCACTTGGGTTCACTCCCACTGAAAATGGCACATTCCGCCGCAGTGGAACCAAAACCGAATATAAAAATCTGACCTTCAAAAAAATGCTATAAATCGCTTTTTCAAATTTCGTTGAAAAGCGTCAAATTTCATGTTATAGTACAGTTATCCACCCGAAGTGGTGGTGCGCTGTCTGCATTGCAGGTGGTCGGGCTTCTTTCCGGCATCGAATCCGGAGGAGGTCTGCTTTTTATCTCCTCTGGAGCGTTCGAATATCAACTCGTCGAATCAAACGGAGGAGTCCAGCATGGATGTTTTGAATACTGTTGTGAACATACTGCATTTACTTGCAGAAGTTGTCATCGGCGTGCTCCAAGTAACGTGGATGATCTCAAAGGATGTCTTTCGGGACAAGCCAAAAGCAAAACATTATTCTCGCAATAAAAAGTAACGACCGCCTTCCAGTTTCCCCAAACCGAGCGGTCATTACTTTCATCGATTGCCGGATAAGGAGCTGACCACGTTGCAGACAGCGCCTTTTCTGTTTGTAGTATAGTCAATTTTTCACCTTTTGTCAAGAACCATCACAAGGAGAAGCCATGTCTTCCATTGATTTTTCCACGCTCACCCAAAAAATCGCCGCGCTGCTGGCGGCGCACCCGGAACAGCCCGTTCTCATCGCTCTGGACGGCCGCTGCGGCAGCGGTAAGACCACACTGGCCGGGCAGCTGGCGGAGCAGTTCCCGGCAAGCATCGTCTTCCACACCGACGACTACTATCTGCCGCCCGCCCAGCGCATCCCGGATTGGGAAAAGACTCCCTGCGCCAACATGGACCTTGCCCGGCTGCGGGAGGAGCTGCTCCGCCCCGCCCGCGCCGGGGAGCCGGTCTTCTACCGCGCCTACTCCTGCCGGGAGGGCGCTTACCGTCCCGGACAGTGCATTCCGGCCCAGCCGCTTTCTATCGTAGAGGGCAGCTACAGCCACCATCCCCTCCTCGCCGGCTGCTATGATCTCAAGGTATTCGTCACCTGCTCGCCCGCCGAGCAGACCCGCCGCCTCCAAGCGCGGGAGGGCGAGCGCTACCCCAGCTTCGCCGCACGGTGGATCCCGCTGGAAGAGGGGTATTTCAAGGAATACGGCATCGAGGAAAAAGCGGATCTCGTGCTCGATACGACCGGGCATTGTTAAGTTTTTGCAAATTTGTTCCCTGCTCCCCTGCAACCCGTGTCAATTTATGGTATAGTTAAATTGGAGTAAAATCGACATCCAAGGCAAGGAGAACAGCTATGGAGCACTTCGTTGAGTTTGAAAATGTTTCCAAATACTATCAGACTGGCTCGGTCCGCATCGCGGCAGCCGACCACCTGAATTTTTACGTAGACAAGGGCGAGTTCTGCATCATCGTCGGCCCGTCCGGCGCGGGCAAGACCACCCTGCTGAACATTTTAGGCGGCATGGACACCTGCGACGAGGGCCATGTCTGGCTGGACGGGCAGGACGTGAGCCACTTTACCGAGCGGGAGCTGACCACTTACCGCCGGTACGATGTGGGCTTCGTGTTCCAGTTCTATAACCTCGTGCAAAACCTGACCGCGCTGGAAAACGTGGAGCTGGCCAGCGAGATCTGCCGCGACCCGCTGGACCCCGCCGCCACGCTGGAAAGCGTGGGCCTTGGCGAACGGCTGAACAACTTCCCGGCCCAGCTCTCCGGCGGCGAGCAGCAGCGCGTCTCCATTGCACGCGCCCTCGCAAAAAATCCGAAGCTGCTGCTCTGCGACGAGCCCACCGGCGCGTTGGACTATAAGACCGGCAAGCAGGTGCTGGCCCTGCTCCAGCGCACCTGCCGCGAGACGGGCCGCACCGTCATCGTCATCACCCACAACACGGCCCTGACCGCCATGGCCGACCGGATCATTCAGGTCAAGAGCGGACAGATTTTGTCCAACAAGGTCAACGAACACCCCGTGCCCGTGGAACAAATCGAATGGTGAGCGCCATGCAGAAAAGTTATCGCAAAAACATCCTGCGGGATTTCAAAGGCAATCTGAGCCGCTTTCTCTCCCTGTTCGGCATTGTGGCGCTGGGCGTCATGATCCTGACGGGTCTGGTCAGCTTTGCACCCAGTATGCGGATCGCGGGGCAGAAATATTACGTGGAGCAGAATGTTTTCGATCTCCGCATCCTTTCCACCCTCGGCCTGTCGGAGGACGACATCGCCGCCATTTCGGCCACCGACGGCGTCACCGCCGTGGAGGCGGTAAAGTATCTGGACGTGGAGGGGCACTGGTCCGGCACCGACGAGCCCGCCGTGCTGCGGGTACAGCAGCTCCCCGCTGACCCCGATGCCGACACCGCCGAAAACATGAACCGCTTGGTCTTACAGGCCGGCCAGATGCCCGAAGCTGCCGACGAGTGCGTCGTGCACGTGATGGGCCACGGCGAAGAAGTGCCCCTCGGCACCACGCTGATCCTGCCGGACGATACCGACGGCCTGACCCGCACGACTTACACCGTGGTCGGGCAGGTGCAGGACCCGCAGTATTTCTCCGCCAACCAAGAGACCTCCACCGCCGGGGACGGCGTGCTGGATGCCCTCGTCTTTGTGCCGGACAGAAGTCTGGATCTGGATTATTACACAGCCTGTTATGTCAAGGCCCAAAATGCCGATCAGTATGACAACTATTCCGACGAGTATCAGGCTGCCGTGGACGCCGTGGCCGACCGGCTGACCTCCATCAGCGACGCCCAATGCGTCGCCCGCCGGGAAGCCCTGATCCATGACGCCAACGCCAAGCTGGCCGACGCCAAGCAGACTTACAGCCAGCAAAAAGCCGAGGCCGAACGCCAGTTCGCCGAGGCGGAGCAAAAATTGGCCGACGCCGAAGCGCAGCTCGTCTCCGCCAAGGCTCGGCTGGAACAGGGCGAAGCGGAGTACACCTCCGGTAAGGAACAGCTTGCCCAGCAGCAAGCCGCCCTGCCCGACACGATGCAGAGCGGCGCGGACGAGGTGCTGAGCGGCGAAGAGCAGGTCTTGGAATTCGAGGACCAGCTCCAGCAGATCGAGCTGCTGGTCAACCTGAAACAGGTAGCCGACCCGCTGCTGGGCTATGCGGAGACAGCCCTGAACAACGCCCAAAAGGCGCTGGACGAAGCCGAACCCGCCGACGAGGAGTACACCGAACTGCGGGACGCCCTCGCCAAGGCACAGGCTGCCTACGACAACATTTCAGGTCAGCTCAACGGCTATCAGCAGCAGCTCGACGCCGGAAAGCGGCAGATGTATGCGCAGGGCCTCATCTCCTCGCCGAGCCTGTCCAACACCGAACTGGTCACCGAGGCGAAAGCCGCCCTGCGGAAGATGAAGCTTCAGCTCCTGCAGGGGCAGCTCCAGCTTTCCACCGGAACGGCCGCAGCGACCTCCGCCTTTGCGGCAGCGCAGCAGCAGCTTGCCGATGCCCGCACCCAGCTGGATGACGGCTGGGCCGAATACGATTCCGGTAAAGAGCAGTTGGAGGCTTCCCGCACCGAATACGAGACCCAGAAGGCCGAAGCCCAGCAAAAGCTCGCCGACGGCCAGAAGCAGATCGACGATGCCGAGGAGCAGATCAGCGACATCCAGAGCGGCACATGGTATGTGCTCGACCGGGGCAGCACCATGAGCTTCGCCAGCTTCGAACAGTACGCCGACCGGATGGACGCCATCGCGCGGGTCTTCCCGGTGTTCTTCTTTCTTGTGGCGGCGCTGGTGGCTTCCACCACCATGACCCGCATGGTGGACGAGAACCGGCTGCAGATGGGCACCCTCAAGGCGCTGGGCTACTCCAACACCATGATCGCGTGCAAATATCTGCTCTACGGCCTTGCGGCCAGCGTTTTGGGCAGCATCTTCGGCATGGTGGTGGGCTTCATCGTCTTCCCCACGATCATCTGGCAAGCTTACCAGACCATGATGTTCCAGATACCCACCTTTTCGCTCCAATTCTACCCCGGCATGGCGGCGGGCAGCGTGCTGCTCAGTGCTGCGGTCATCGGCATCGCCACATGGGAGTCGTGCCGCGCCAGCCTGAAAGAAAAGACCGCCGCCCTCCTGCTGCCCCGCGCCCCCGTGGCGGGCAAGCGGATCTTCCTTGAGTACATCACTCCGCTGTGGAAGCACATGAGCTTCTCCCAGAAGACTACCGCCCGCAACCTGTTCCGGTACAAAAAGCGCTTCTTCATGACGGTGCTGGGCGTAGCGGGCTGCACAGCCCTGCTCCTCATCGGCTTCGGCATTCAGGACTCCATCCTGCCCATGCTGACCAAGCAGACCACCGAGCTGAACCACAGCGACCTGACCATCTCCCTCAGCGACGAAAAGGCCTTCACTGTGGAAAACGGCGTGATCGACGTGCTGGACGCCAGCGCCGATGTCACCAGCTTCGGCCGCTTCTACACCAAGAGCGTCACCCTCTACAACGCCGACGGCGACCAGCAGACCATCAGCCTCGTTGCCGCCGAGGATGAGAGCCAGATGACCGATTACTTCACCTTCCGCACCCGGCAGGGGCACAAGGCCATCTCCTTTGATGACAGCAGCGTCATCCTGACGGAGAAGACCGCCGAGCTCCTCGGCCTTGCGGTGGGCGATCCCTTCGAAGTGGAGCTGAGCGACGGCAGCCGCCAGACCCTGACGCTGACCGGCATCACTGAGAACTACGTCTTCACCCGGCTTTACCTCTCCCAGACCCAGCTCAAGCGCCTGACCGGCGGCACCCTGCCCGCGTGGAACACCCTCTACGCCCAGACGAGCTGCCCCGACACCGACGCCCGCAACGCCCTGCGCACCGACCTGCTGGCGTGCAACTACGTCGGCAGCGTCAGCTTCATAGAGGATACGACCGGAATGTTCGACAACCTCATCGGCTGCCTGAACTACGTGGTCATTCTGGTCATCGTCTGCGCCGCCGCGCTGGCGGCTGTGGTGCTCTACAACCTCATCAGCGTCAACCTCGGCGAACGCAAAAAGGAGCTGGCCACCATCAAGGTGCTGGGCTTCTACGACAAAGAGGTCTACCGCTACATCTTCCGCGAGATCGACCTACTGGCTCTCATCGGCTCCCTCGTGGGCCTTGCGCTGGGCGTGCCGCTGCACCAGTTCATCATCCGCACCGTCGAGATGGACCAGATGATGTTCATCCGCGCTGCGGCCCCCCGCAGCTACCTTTTCAGCGTTGCCCTCACCCTCTTCTTCACCGTCGTCGTCTGCCGCCTCATGCGCCGCCACATCAAGAAGATCAGTATGGTGGAAAGCATGAAGGCACCGGAATAATAAACAAAAAAGGCTGTTGCCAACTCCTTCCGACATCGCTTACGCGATGCCACCTCCCTCAATGAGGGAGGCTTTCACAGCGAATCGTTACGCCAAGGCTCCCTCCGAGAGGGAGCTGGCACGGCAAAGCCGTGATTGAGGGAGTATAGGCAACAGCCTTATTCTTTTTAATTCTGCGCCAACACCGGCAGGGCGGTGATCTCGTCCTGCAGCTCCATGGCCTGAATCTTCGTCAGCTTTTTGGCGGAGACCATCCGATCCAGCACCACCTGCGACCGCTTGAGGGCCAGCGCGGGGCTGGAATTGGGCGAGTAGGCCGATGGCGCATTGGGCAGCCCCGCCAGCAGCACGCACTCGGCACTGGTCAGCTCGGCGGGCGTTTTGCCGAAGTAGCCCTGCGCCGCCTCGGCGATGCCGTAATAGCCGCTGCCGAAATAGATCGTGTTGACGTACATCTCGAAGATCTGCTGCTTCCCGTAGTGTTTCTCGATGTCCACCGCCGCGAACAACTCTGCTGCCTTGCGGGCAAAATGCTTTTCCTGCGTGAAGTAGACATTTTTGGCGAGCTGCTGGGTCAGCGTGCTGCCGCCTTCGGCCAGTGATTTGGTTTTCAGGTCGGTCCAGAGCGCCCGGACGATGGCCAGCGGGTCCACGCCGTGATGGCGCTCGAAGCGGCTGTCCTCCACCGCGATCACGGCATCGATGTAGGTCTGCGGGATGGCATCACAGGTGGTGAAGGAGGGGCGGGCGGAGATGGTCTCATACAACTGCGCGGCCGGCAGGTCCTGCTGGGTGGTGCGGTACAGCCGCCAGCCCTGCAGCCCCAGCACGCCCCCCACGGCAGCCAGCGCCGCCAGCAGCAGCACCAGCAGCCAACACAGCAGCCGTTTGAAAAAGTTTCCCAGTGTCCGCATGGCATACGCCCCTTTCGCATTCTGAATGCTCTTATCCTACCCGATTTCACCCCAATTTTCAAGCAGATTTTATGAACTTTATGCCTTTACGTCCCGGCGGCAGACCGGGCAGGTGAGCAAAGGCCTTGCCCCACAGCAGATACAGGTCGAATCAAAAAGACCCCGCAGCGTATGATTTGACGCCGCGGGGTTTCTCAATTGTTCGGTTTGTATTGCAGCACCTTCTGGGAGAACGTCCGGTCGAAGAACTGGATGAAGGGCCCAAGGCAGAACGCACAGATCAAGGTGCCAAGGCCCACAAGGCCACCCAGCAGCCAGCACAGCAGGGCGCTGAGCGCATCGGTGAAGATGCGGCACCCGAAGTATGGGTAGGGTGTGTAGTCCCGCAGACCGAGGGAAAGGTAGTCGTAGGGCGCGATGCCGAGGTCGGCGGTCTGGTAGAGCGAAGCGCCCAGCGCCGTGACCAGCACCGCCGCGATGACCCACGCCAACTGCACCGCCAGCGACGGCGCGTCGCCGAAGCGGGCGTGAATGGGGTCATAGAACGCCGTGACGATGTACCCGATGCAGATGCCGTTGACGAAGGTGCCAAGACCGATGTACTTGCGCCCGAACCAGAATTCCAGCAGGAAAAACAGGAGGTTCGTGCACAGGTTCTGGGTGCCCAGCGAGATGCCGAGCAGCTCCGCCAGCCGCATGTTCAGGGCGCTGATGGAGTCGTTGCCGAGGTGGGACTGCTTGAAAAGCGCAATGCCAAGGGCGATGATGACGATGCCCGCCACCATGCCCACCACCCGCCGGGCAGTCGGTTTGCGCAATGCGGTGCCGTTCATAGAGGATTCTCCTTTAGCGTTTCTTTTCCCCTATTATACGCCTGCTTTGGGCGGGAGACAAACTATTTATGGAAAGATACAACGATATACGGGGGATCGTCTTATCCCTTTAATCTCTCCTCAATCCGTTCTTTCTCCAGCCCCTCCCCGATCACGATGAGCACTTCCTGCCCCTTGGGGATAGCGTTTGCCGTCAGGCCGTCGGCGGTAGCGTTCAGCTCCACCCAGCCGTTCTCGTCCTGCACGAAGCCTTTCGCCCGCAGCACATGGCCGCAGGCGGGGTCGGTGAAGAGGGCCGGGATATTCTGTTTGAGCTGCTGGCACGAGAGGCCCAGCTCCAAAAAGTAGGCCGAACCAAAGGCCCTATGCTCGTCGAAGTGGAGCTTTTCACAGCTGGCCTGACGGCAGCCGCAGCGGTCGATGGCGGCAAAGTCCTCGCTGCCCCACTGGTCCCACGGTTTTGTCAGCAGTTCGCCGGGCCGGAACGTCCGGCTGCACTTGCACGCAGCCAGCGCACGGTTCAGGTGCTCCTGTGCGGCCTCCCTCTGCGCCGCATCGGCCAGTTGGCTGCGGCTGAAGACCACCGCGCCCGCGTTGGCAGCTTCGGAGGCCAGAATGTAGTCCGCCTGCGCCGAAAGGGTTCCGGGCAGAAGCGCATCCACAATGGCGATGACATTGCCCAGCCGATACCACCGATCCAGCGGCTCGTCCCGCAGCACATCGAAGAACTCATCCACGTCAAAAATGCCGCTGGGTTCCACCAGAACCCGGTCGAAGCCGCGCATCGCCATGGAGATGAGCTTGGTGCGCATCCGGCGCTGGTGGGTGTCACAGTCGCACCCGCCGCTGATGGTCTCGATCTCGCACCGCTCGCCCAGCAGGTCCTGCACCAGCATGGCGTCTACGTTTACCGCGCCGAAGTCGTTTTCCAAGATGCAGACGTTGTGCCCCTGCGCCACCAGATATGCCGCGTACTTGCGCAAAAAGGTCGTCTTTCCTGCGCCCAGAAAGCCCGTGATAAGGTCTACCTGTACCATTTTCTTCCCCTCCGCTGTTTTGGTTTCAAGGTCAGTATACTCCATCCGCAAAAAACAGGCAAGGGGAAGGCGGCGGGCCTTCCCCTTGCTTGTTTTGGCTGTTCAATCTCTCTGCACTGTCACATTGCCAGTCCGCGCATCCTTACAGCCGAATCCGGCGGGCGTTCGCCGTTGGGTTTGGTTTATGCGTGGTTGAACCCCTTGCCGAAGACCTCGGTGGTGCTCAGCATGGACATGAAGGCGTTCAGGTGCTCCTTGTGGATGAAATCTTGGAGCAGGTCGGCCTCATGGCGGGTCAGGGTGGTGTAGATGATGTAGTGGGGCTTATTGGTGTAGGCACCGAAGCAGGGTGTGTAGGTCGCGCCGCGCACCAGCTTGCGCATGACGAAATCGCAGATGGGGTCCTTTTCATCGCAGACGATGAGGATGGCCTTGCACATCTTGATCTTTTCCAGCACGGCGTCGATGACCAGCGATTTAACGGTCAGACCTACGAAGGAATAGAGAGCGGTGTACAGGTCGAAGACGAAGCACGCCGCCACGACCATGAACAGGTCGGTTAGGAAGAGGGCCGCCGCGATGTTGTGGATGTGGGTGTATTTTTCCACGATGAGGGCGATGACGTCGGTGCCGCCGGAGGAAGCACCCACATTGAACAGCAAGGCCGAGGCAATGGCGGGCAGGGCGATGGCGAAGATCAGGTCCAGCATGGGCTGGTCGGAGAGGGGGCCGCTCAGGGGGCAGATCTTTTCCAAAACCATCAGCTCCGCCGACATGACGAGGGAGGCGTAGCCCGTGGTCATGGCGAACTCCCTGCCCAAGAAGATGAAGCCCACCACCAGCAGCACGATATTCGCCGCCGAGGAGAAGGCCGACGCCGACATGGGGGTAAGCTTTGCCACCAGCGCCGCCGTACCGGTGACGCCGCCGAAGACGAAGTTGTTGGGGAATTTGAAGAAGTACACGCCCACCGACATGATGGAGATGCTCAGGGTGATGAGCACGTACTGCCGCGCGTACTTCATCACCTTTTCCCGCTGGGTCATTTCCGCAGTTGTTTCCATAAACTCTCTTTTCCTCTTTTTAACCAAACAATTTTTTTGTGTTGTGGATATAGACGGACAGCACCAGCCCGACGCAGATATACAGCATCATCACCGAGCTGCCGCCCGCCGAATAGAAAGGCAGCGTGACGCCGATAACGGGCAGGACGCGCAGGTTCATGCCCACATTGACCGCGATCTGGGCCATCAGCGCACCGCCGATGCCCGCGCAGATGAAGGTGCCCAGCAGGTCCTCGCTCCGCGCCCCGGTCAGGAACGTCCTGACGACGATGGCGAACAGCACCCCCAGCACCACGCAGCAGCCCACAAAGCCCGCCGCGTTGCCGACCCAGCTGAAGATGAAGTCGTTGTGGGCGTTGGGCACGCTGTAGTAGCTGCCGCCGAACACCCCGTTGCCGAAGATGCCGCCGCTGCCCAGCGCGATCTCGCCGCGCTGCTGCTGGTAGATGATGTTCTTCCAGATGGCCTCGCTGGGAGCCCAGCCGGTCTTGTTTTCGGGGTCCACCACGGCGAGGATGCGGTACCATTGATAGCCCTTGCCGATCTTATCGCTGAAAAAGGCGAAGGCCGCAGCCACAGCCGCCCCTGCCGCCGCCAGCGCCCCGATGATATACTTCCAGCTCAGCCCCGCCGCAAACATCATGCTGCAGCCGATGATGGCGTAGATGATGGCCGTGCCGTCATCCCCCTGCACATGGATGATGAGGATGGGAGCCGCCAGATGGAGCAGCAGCTTGCCCAGCTCCTTCGGCTCGTTGATGCGGCCCCGCACATTGTTCAGGTGCATCGCGAAGGTCAGGATGAAGCTGATCTTGGCCAGCTCCGTGGGCTGTAAGGTAAAGCCGCCCAGCTTATACCACGAGTAGTTATCGGTATCGCCCGCGTTGTAGCCGATGGTCAGCGGGCCGATGGTCACGTTGCGGATGAACAGGGTCGGCAGCACAAGGCCCCACGTCAGGGCCACATGGACCGGCCAGACCTTGACCAGACTGCGGTAATCGATGTTGGACAGCAGCAGCGCCACCGCGATGCCGATCAGGGCCGAAACGCCCTGCACCAGCGCCCGGCGGTAATCGCCGATGCCGGTGATCTGGCCGGTGATCTCGTCCACGGCAAAGCCGTTCCCCTGCTTCGCCGCCCACGAGGACAGCGCCACACAGGCCATCACGCTGCTGAAAATACACAGCAGAAGATAAATTTTATCCGTCCGCCTGAAATATTGCCGAATGCTCTCCAAGAAAGCACCTTCCTTTCCTGCTTGGCCGGGCAGCTGCGGGCACCCGCTGCTACCCCATTTTAGGGTATTATACAGCAATGCGTGATTCTGCGCAAGACGGAGGCCATTTTTCACAGATTTTTCGTGCGGCTGTGACAGCTTTGCAAAATCCTGCCCCGCGGCCTTGACAAAGTGAGCCTGACCTTCTAAAATGGGCTTAGAAGACCTACCGTCCGGTATGTTTTTCGGAGGGCTTTTATCTTATGAAAGTACCATATCATCGTTTTCTCTCAGCGCTCTGCGCTGTCTGTTTTCTGATACTCACCCTCTTCCCCACCGCCGCGCTGGCCGCACAGGCCGACGGCCTTTCTGCCGCCGCCCTGACGAGCGAGGATGCTGCCCGGATGCAGCAGACCGACGATGCCGTTGCCGCCTTGACCGACAGCGACGGCTTCACCGCCATGTCCCGCACCGAGCGTCTGGACGCCGCGCTGGAGCAGTTGGAGCAGTTGGCGGCGAAGGGGCTTGTTTCGGCGCGCTCCATCCTCGTGGACGAGGAAAACGGGATGGTGAGCTTTACCTACTCCTGCGGGGTGCAGGGCGGCATTCTGGTGGACGACCTCGACGAGAAAAACACCGCCATGAACCTTTCCCTGCTGCCGTCCTTCGATTTACAGGAGATGTCCAACGCGCCGCGGGGCAACCTTGGCAGCGCCATGATCTATTATGCCTTTGACAATACGGTGAACAGCTCCCGTTACCCGTACTACTCCTATATGAAGGGGTTCTGGACGGCGATGGGCCTGAACACCCGCATCGACACCACCGTGACCGTCTCCGACCTGCGCCGGATGGACCGGTATGACCTGTGCATCCTGAGCGCCCACGGTGCGTATTACACCTACATGACCGGCTGGCTGTTCAAGCAGCTGCGCACGGCCCCCATCATCCTGCTGACGGAGGAATCCTCCTTCTCGAAAGATCTGTACTACGGCATCGACCTGCTGACCCACCGGATCATCAAGATCAACGGGCGGTACTGCGTGACACCGTCGTTTTTCAAGAGCACTTACCGCTTCGGCCAATTGGAAAACACCATCGTCTACTCCGAGACCTGTGAGTTCCTCGGCGTAGATGACGCCATTGATCCCTCGATGGCCAATGCCCTGCTGGCGGGCGGCGCACGGGCCGTGGTGGGCTATGTAAACAACGTTTACACCGTCTACTCCCGCAGTATGCTCTGGGATACGGTCAACCACCTCATCCTCGGCCAGCCCATTGAACAGGCCGTAGCACACGCCAAAGACACCTACGGCGAAAACGACCTTGTCTGGTACACCTCGCAGGGCGGTCAGCGCCCCCACGCCGCCGCAGCCTACACCATGCTGCTGGGTGACGCCAGCGCCCAACTGACGGTCCACGAATCCGCTCCGGCCTTCTCCGAGCAGCAGAAGGCCGCGTAAGCGTTGCACTTTTGCGGGATTTATATTATACTAGAGGATGGCAGAGATCTGTCATCCTCTTTTTTCAACCTCTCAGTCTCGCTCCGCTCGCCAGCTCCCCTAGTAGGGGAGCCCTTGGCAAAGAGGGCAGATCGAGTCTCCAGATAGGAGTGCATTTTATGGCTCAATTTATTACGACTTCGCGGGAGGAGACCGTCGCGCTGGGCAGACGGATGGCCACCGCCCTGCCGGACGGGGCGCTCATCGCGTTTACCGGCGGCCTCGGCGCGGGCAAAACCGCATTCTGTGAGGGCCTTGCCGAAGGGCTTGGCTGCACCGACCCGGTCAGCAGCCCCACCTTCGCCATCGTGAACTATTACCGCGGCCCCCGCCCGCTGGCCCACTTCGACCTCTACCGCATCTCCACCGAGAACGATCTGTGCGCGGCGGGGTTCTACGATTATCTGGATCAGGGGGCCATCGTAGCAGCCGAGTGGAGTGAGAACTTCGCCGACCTGCTGGCCCCGGAAGACCCGATCCATGTCAACATTGAGCGGCTGGACGACACCACCCGCCGCATCACCATCGAGGGGGTCGAACTATGAACATTTTAGCCGTAGATACCGCCGGCAAGACCGTCGGCGTGGCCCTGATGCAGGACGACCGGCTGCTGTACGAGTGCTATCTCGACGCGGGCATGACCCACAGCGAGACGCTGATGCCCCTCATCGACGGCTGCCTGAAGCTCTGCGGGATGGGCTGCAAGGACATCGACCTGTTCGGCGTGAACGCGGGCCCCGGCAGCTTTACCGGGCTGCGCATCGGGCTGGCAGCGGTCAAGGGCCTTGCCTTCCCGCGGGAGACCCTCTGCGCCCCGGTCTCGACGCTGGAAGCGCTGGGTGCCGCCCACACCGGCGAGGGCACCGTGCTCTGCGCACTGGACGCCCGCCGCGCGCAGGTGTACAGCGCCGCTTTCGACCTTGCCACCCACCAGCGGCTGATGGACGACGACGCCCGCGCCGTAGCCGACCTGAGTGAATTTGTAGAAAATTGCAAAAAGCCCCTGTTTTTTGTTGGTGATGGGGCTGCTCTGTGCTATAATAAATACAGCAATGTGCCGGGGGTGCTCTGCGTGCCGCCCGCCCTGCGGGGCGGACGCGCCGCTGCGGTGGCCCTTGTAGCCAAACAGATGGCCGAGCGGGGCGAAGCGGTCCTGCCCGAAGCACTGCTGCCGGATTATCATCGGCTGAGCCAAGCCGAGCGGGAACGCGCCGAGCGCCTTGCCGCCGAGGCTGCCGCCCAGAACCACCAAACCGAGAACGGAAAGGAATAAAACATCATGGCGAAACCCATTGCACTGGCCGCCGACCATGGCGGATTTGAACTGAAGGAAGCCGTTAAGGCCCATCTGGACGAACTGGGGCTGGAGTACATCGATTTTGGCACCCACAGCACCGCCAGCGTAGACTACCCCGATATGGCCCTGCCCGCCTGTGACGCCGTTGTGAGCGGCCAGTGCGACAAAGCACTGCTGTTCTGCGGCACCGGCGTTGGCATCAGCATGGCCGCCAACAAGGTCAAGGGCATCCGTGCCTGCTGCTGCTCCGACAGCTTCAGCTGCGAGTACACCCGCCGCCACAACGACGCCAACGCCCTGTGCATGGGCGGCCGCGTGGTCGGCCCCGGCCTTGCGTGCCAGTTGGTCGATCTGTTCCTGAACACCCCCTTCGAGGGCGGCCGCCACGAAAAGCGCATCGCAAAGCTGATGGCCATTGAGAACCGATAAAAGGATTTCAACCTCTCAGTCTCGCTTGCGCTCGACAGCTCCCCTAGCAGGGGAGCCCTTGGCATAAAGATGAGGCTTCACCCGGCTGCCAAAGCCTCCCCTATCAGGGGAGGTGGCATTGCGAAGCAATGACGGAGAGGTTTATTCAACTATTTTAAAGGAGCGTGTTGTTATGACCCCCATGATCGTTGAGCATCCCCTGCTGCAGCACAAGATCAGCCTGCTGCGCAACAAGCAGACCGGCACCAAGGAGTTCCGTGACCTCGTTGGCGAGATCGCGACCCTGCTGTGCTACGAGGCTACCCGTGACCTGCCTCTGGAAGAGGTGGAGATCGAGACCCCGATCACCATGGCAAAGACCAAGGTCCTTGCAGGCCGCAAACTGGCTCTGGTTCCCATCCTGCGCGCCGGCATGGGTATGCTGGACGGCATGCTGACCCTGCTGCCCGCCGCAAAGGTCGGCTTCATCGGCCTATACCGCGACGAGGAGACCCTGCAGCCCGTGGAGTACTTCTGCAAGCTGCCGCAGGATATCGCAGAGCGTGACGTTCTGGTGCTGGATCCCATGCTGGCCACCGGCGGCAGCGCCATCGACGCCATTTCTCAGATCAAGAAGCACGGCGCAAAGCGGATCAAGTTCATCGGCCTGATCGGTGCTCCGGAAGGCATTGAGGCCCTGCACAAGGCACACCCCGATGTGGACATCTATCTGGGCGCCAAGGACGACCACCTGAACGAGAATGGCTACATCGTCCCCGGTCTGGGCGACGCAGGCGACCGTATCTACGGCACCAAGTAAAAAGAGATCAAAAAAATTGGCTGTGCAAAACTGCACAGCCAATTTTTTTGACCTAATAATATGGTTTTAGCGTCCGCGTCCACCGCCGCCACCCATGCTGCGTCCACCGCCCGCATGGAAGGAACCGCCGCCGGAACGACCGCCGCCCCCGCCAAAGGAGCTGCCGCCGCCCATGCCGCCAAAGGAACCACCGCCGAAGCCGCCGCCCCCACGGGGAGGACGCGGCCCGCCGCCGCGGGGCGGTCTGGGCCCGCGCGGGCCACGGGGGCCGCCGGGGCCCCAATCATCATACGGAGGTCTGCGCCGCCGTCTGCTGCCCAGGCCGTAGCCCAGCCCGAAACCGAAGAAGGGGCCAAACCCGCCGCCGCCAAAGCCGCGTCGGATGCCGCCGAAGATGGAGGTCAGGGCAAACACCACGATCACCACTGCCAGAAGGGTGAGGAAGGGCGATTGATAGGATGCTGCCGGGGCCTCATAGTAATCATTTCCGTTGTTATAACCATCCGTATTGTCATTGCTGACCGTTCCGGTGGTCCCGCTCAGGGTCACACCGTAGAGATCGGCAATCGTGCTGGCCACATTGTTGGCACAGGTGGTCACAGCCGCGTCATAATCGCCCGCCGCGAAGGAATCCTCCATGGTCTGGGCAATGGCGCTGGCCTGCTTTTCCAGCGTGGTATTACGGAAGCCGTCACCGGTGGCAAGGTAATAGTCGCCATCGGCGTACTGCTGGGACTGCATGACCAGCAGGATCAGCACACCGTTGTTTTTGCTGGAGCTGCCCAGCCCCCAGGTGTTGGCGGCCTGCACGGCGTAATCCTCCGTAGATAAACTTCCCGTATAATCCACAGTCAATACGCCGATCTGTGCACCCTCGCACTGCTGGGTGAGCTGTGCATTCAGGTTCTCTATGGCCGTTTTGGTACTGCTGCTCAGGATGTTGGCATCATCCACCACGCACTGACTGCTGGGCAGATCAGGCAGCTGGGCCTTGGTGGCCGCAAAGGCGGCGGGCACCAGAGCCGTCAAGCTGACGGTCAGCACCACGAACAGGGCGCAGATGCGGGCGGCAAATCGTTTCATCGTTTTCATGCGAAGGGTTCCACCTCCTGTACGCCGAACAGCCGGCCCAGCATACTGGCCGGGAAGCCGCCGACATCGTTCTGATACTCATACACTGCATCATTGTACTGCAGGTTGCCGATGATGGTGTCTGCGCTGTTGAACTGGCCGTACTGGCCCTGCACCGCCCCCATCTTCATGGGGTCAGCGGCCTGCTCCTGCATTTTTGCGTAGAGCTGGTCGATCACAGTGCCCAAAGCCTCATTGGCCTGACAGAGGGCGTGCATGGCACTGCCCTGATAATAGGGCAGCGAGGTCAGGGACTGCTTTTTGCTGCCGTTCTGCACTGCTTCCAGGCAGGCAGAGAAATCATCCAGCGCTGCCTGTGCGGCCTGCACCTCGGCGCTGTCGGCCCCCAGCGTGTTTGCGCCGGTGGTGATGATATTTGCCGCCGTGTTGGCACGGGTGGTCAGCTCCTCGCTCAGGGCATAACCGTTGTCGGCCGAAACGCCGGTGGTGAACCACTGGCGGGCCTCGTTATACTTGCCTCTGACCTTGGCACCGCCAAAGCCCACGAACGCCGCCAGCATGACCACCACGCTCAGCACAAGGGCTGTGCCCTGCTTTGCCAGTGCGGCAATGGTGTCGTAGTTGGAAAGGGTGCCGTCCTTGGCACCGTCCAAGTCCACCACATGAAGATTTTTTGCCCCGGCGGCTACAAAGCTGCGTGCCTGTGCGCAGGGGTCCTGCCCGTAAACGGTCATGCGGTCGTAGTCGCCCTGTGTCAGGCGCACCACCTGCCCGCCGCGCAGGTCAATGGCTGGAAATAGCTGCATAGTTGTTTCTCCTTTAGCGTCCTCGCCCGCTCACAATTCGCTGAACGCCTTGAGGATCCGCAGGCCGGTGTCGCCGCTCTTTTCCGGGTGGAACTGGGTGCCGTACACCCGCCCCGCCCGCACCGCGCCGGTGACCGGGATGGAATAATCGCTGACGGCAAGGGTGCTTTCGGCGCAGTTTTTGCCGTAGTAGCTGTGGACGTAGTACACATACTCGCCCTCGCGGATGTACCGGAACAGCGGGTCGTCCTTTACGATGTGCAAGGCGTTCCAGCCCATCTGCGGCACTTTCAGCCCTTTGTCCGCAAGGTCGGGCCCCAGCGGGCAGACCTCGCCTTTGATAAAGCCCAGCCCGGCGTGCTCGCCGTATTCGTAGCTTTTTTCAAACAGCAGCTGCATGCCCAGGCAGATGCCCAGCAGCGGTTTTTTTTCCGCCTCGGCCCGGATGACCGGCACAAGGCCGGTGGCCACCAGCTTGTTCATCGCGTCGGCAAAGGCACCTACGCCGGGCAGGATGAGCCGGCCAGCCTTGCAGATGGTGTCCGCATCGGCGGTGACGACTGCTTCCAGCCCCAGCTGCTTCAGGCTGGATCTGTCTCTTATACACATCTGACGCTGCCGACGACTTAATGCGATCATACCAGTAGTCCTTTCGTGGAGGGAATTTCGTCCTTGTGGGCTTCGTCGATCTTCACCGCCGTGCCCAGCGCATGGCCGGCGCCCTTGAAGCAGGCTTCGAGGATGTGATGCGTATTTTCGCCCGCGAACTGTACAAAGTGGACAGTGGCCGGCACGCTGCGTGCAAAGCCGTACCAGAACTCCTTGGCGCACTCCACATCAAAATCACCCACCTTTTCGGTCTGGCAGTGGATGTCCCAGTTCAGGGTGCAGCGGCCCGAGATGTCCACGGCGCAGAGGATGAGGGCCTCGTCCATCGGCAGGTAGAAGCTGCCGTACCGGTGGATGCCCCGCATATCGCCCAGCGCCTGGGCGAACGCCTGTCCCAGCGCGATGCCCACATCCTCGGTGGTGTGGTGGTAGTCCACCTGCACATCGCCGTGGCAGGTAAGCACCTGTCTCTTATACACATCTCCGAGCCCACGAGACTACGCTGCATCTC
>OWJF01000333.1_pt1 | contig 24236 bp, 18 predicted proteins | sample 1732941 | NCBI WGS metagenome assembly OWJF01 (sample SAMN05065770, study PRJEB22554) | human gut metagenome | biome: ENVO:2100002; feature: ENVO:00000062; material: ENVO:00002003 | host: Homo sapiens | place: USA
AATATCCTAATGGGTTGACTCACTATAGTGATATTTTTCAAGACCGACACAGAAGGAGATGGAAAAAGGGAGATTGGACGGATGAAACCTCTAAGTTTGCAGAAGAATGCGACGCAGTCGCATTCTTCTGCAAACTTAGAGTGTCATTTGTCATTTTCAAAACTAAAAGAGGTGGTCCAGAAATACTATCAATAACTTGAAGTTCTTAAACATTGTGTCTTTTCCTGAATAAGGTTGACTCTATTTTACCTCTTTAATTTAACATTTCAAATTCCGTACTGATTTAGTTGACTTTCACTCCGAAGGTCGTTGACGAGTATTTCTGGTTCGTTGACGCTTTTCCTAAGAAAGTTGACGGTTTTCCTGCAGAAGTTGACTATCACAGCTCTATCTCTACCTCTCTATCCCATAAAACTCCAATTGTTAAAATATCGAGGCTAAAAGTTAAAACTCGGACACAAGCGGACATAAGCGGACAGCATACTTTCCGAATGTTGTAACTTCGCATCAGAAATCCAACGAGCCACAAGCAAGCATTAATTCTCACAGCAAATAGCACGGCAACAACAGCACACAAAACCCTAAAAGCCGATAAGGCGCACAAGCTTATGCGACTACTCGAAAGGCGCCACGCGAGTAATCGAAAAAGCACATGCGAATAGTCGAAACGCAGGAGCGAATAATCGAAACTGCAGGAGCGAATAGTCGAAACGAAACACAACGAAACTACCGGGACTACAACTCCACCGAGAGTTTTTCGTTGGCGAGGATGGTGCAAGGAAAGATGGCTTGGGCCTCGGCTAACAGAATTTGCTCATTCTCGTAGCGCGACGAGAAATGTCCGAGCATGAGGGTCTGCACATGAGCATCTCGAGCCACACGGGCAGCCTGAGCAGCCGTGGAATGATAGTAGAGACGAGCACGATCTTCGGAATCGGAAGCGTAGGTGGCTTCGTGGTATAATAAGGTGACATTCTCGACAAGCTTATATAGCTGCGCCATATAGCGTGTGTCGGAACAATAGGCATAGCTGCGAACAGGGTCGGCAGGGAATGTGAGACGCTCGTTTGGAATAACGTCGCCCTCTTCGGTTGTCCACGAGGCTCCAGCACGGATATTGTTGAGCTGCGACAAAGGTACATGATAGAAGTCCACCATTTCGCGATTGATATGCCTGTTGCCTGGTTTTTCGCGGAACAGGAATCCGCAACATGCGATGCGATGCGACAGCGGTATGGTTTCGATGGTCAGGCTGCGGTCTTCGTAGATAACTTTATTCTGCGTGGTGTCTACGCCATGAAACACCACCTCGTATTCCAGTCCCTGACAAAACATTTCGAGCATGGCATTGAGCATAGGCTCGAAACCTGCAGGAGCATAGATATGCAAAGGTGCTGTGCGACCAAGCATGCCAAAGGTGGAGATTAAGCCTATGAGCCCAAAGCAATGGTCGCCATGCAGATGTGAGATGAAGACGGCGCTGAGGCGTGTGAATTTGATACGCGACAAGCGCAACTGCGTTTGGGTGCCCTCGCCACAATCTACCATGAAGCATTTGCCGCGGACTTCTACTATCTGCGACGAACAGTTATGTTTCAATGTTGGTGTGGCGCTACCGCAACCGAGGATATGAACTCTGAATGGTTCCATGGTCTGTTATTGTTGTCTCTTGTAAGCGAAGATGCCGTCGGCGGTCTCCAGGCATAGAGAGTCGGGACCGAGCACATCAATCTGGAAAGTGTCGGAGTTAAGGATGATGTTGCCATTGTTGAGTTTCCACGATGTCCATGGATTTGTTTCGGCTTTTACAGTCGACTCCACGATGCCTCCTTCGCGAATTTCGAAACTCTTGTCGATACTGGTCCATTTGCCCAAAAGCGATGTGATGTTGACAACCTTGTCAGCCACCTGTTCGCCATCAGCCGTGTGGGAAACTACAGCCACACGGTCGCCAGCCAAAAGACCACCAAGAACTGTAGGCACATCAGTGTCGGCATCGGCAAGCACAAATTCGAGAGTGTCGCCAACGTCGGTAATAACCTCAAGGGTGTGCATGGCTGTACCCTCGCCCACAATGCCGTATACTGAGCTGTCGGCAATAGCCTCTGTGATAGTGGTGTCGGCATCAGAGTCGGCAGGCTGTGCAGCATGACGTGAGTCGCAGGCTGCAAATAGCATCAAAGCCACAACAGACAATGATGATAAACGTGTTATTGTTTTCTTCATATATTTCAAAAGTTTTTTGGGGTTTACATTTTAGTCATCGGGGGTGAGTAAGTCGGACGGACTCTACTCCTGCGCTTTAGCCTCGTTCCAAAGCTGGTCCATTTCGCCCAAAGTCAGGTCTTTGATGTTGCGCCCTGCAGCCTTAGCTTTAGCCTCGATATAGTTGAAGCGGTGAGTGAACTTTTGGTTGGTGCGCTCAAGAGCGTTGTCAGGATTGAGCTTATATAGGCGTGCAGCATTTACCACGCTGAATATGAAGTCGCCAAGCTCAGCCTCAGAGCGGTCGCGGTCTTCGTTGCGAAGTTCTGTTTCCAGTTCGCCAAGTTCTTCGCGCACCTTAGCCCAGACGTCGCCCTTGTCTTCCCAATCGAAGCCCACGTTGCGAGCCTTGTCCTGTATGCGATAAGCTTTGATGAGCGAAGGTAGCGCATTAGGCACACCCGAGAGTACGGTCTTGTTGCCATCCTTCTCTTTTAGCTTCAGCTGTTCCCAGTTTTGTATCACCTGCTGAGCCGTTTTCACCTCTTCACCATCAGCATTATCAGCCTTCTCTTCGCCATAAGGCAATGGCTTAGGGTCGGGAGCGCCAATCTGCGATGGATGGTATACGTGCGGATGACGGAATATAAGCTTGTCGACAAGGGCATTGCAGACATCGGCAATATCGAAATCGCCAGTCTCGGAACCTATGCGAGAATAGAAGCAGATATGGAGCAGCACATCGCCAAGCTCCTTGCAGATGTTGTGGGTGTCAGATTTTGAAATGGCATCGGCAAGTTCAAACACCTCTTCGATGGTGTTTGGTCGCAACGACTCGTTGGTTTGCTTGCGATCCCAAGGACATTTTTCGCGCAGAGTGTCTACCACATCGAGCATTCTGCCAAAAGCCTTTAGTTTTTCTTCACGTGTATGCATTATGATATGATTTTTGTAGAGTTGTGGCTATAGTTTGTTCATTATTGAGCCTTACCCCTATTTATTTGTGCAAAGTTAATGGTTTTAGGCGAAAATTTCGTAATTTTGCACCGATTTTATAATAAGAAAACAAGTAAAACAAATAACAATATGGAATTAGCAAGCAAATACGACCCACAGGCTGTGGAGTCGAAATGGTATCAGTACTGGCTTGACAACAAACTTTTCAGCAGCAAGCCAGACGGTAGAGAACCATACACTATAGTAATACCTCCACCAAACGTAACTGGTGTGTTGCACATGGGACACATGCTCAACAACACTATTCAGGATATCCTTGTGCGCCGTGCACGTATGGAAGGCAAGAACGCATGCTGGGTGCCTGGTACCGACCACGCATCTATCGCTACCGAGGCTAAGGTAGTGAAGCGTTTGGCTGAGCAGGGCATCAAGAAGCACGACTTGAGCCGTGAGGAATTCTTGAAGCACGCTTGGGACTGGACTCACGAGCATGGTGGCATCATCCTTAAGCAGTTGCGCCGTTTGGGTGCTTCGTGCGACTGGGACCGCACAGCCTTTACCATGGACGAGAAGCGTTCGAAGAGCGTTATCAAAGTGTTTGTAGACCTATACAACAAGGGACTCATTTATCGTGGTTTGCGCATGGTAAACTGGGATCCAAAGGCACAGACAGCTTTGAGCAACGAAGAGGTGGTTTACAAAGACGAGCAGTCGAAGCTATATCATCTGAGATATTATGTTGACGGACTTGCAGCCCTCGACAACGAGGAGGCGCTGAAGGCTGAGGGCAACATCATCCACAAGGATGAAAAGGGATATTATGCTGTAGTGGCTACAACTCGTCCTGAGACTATCATGGGCGATACCGCTATGTGTATCAACCCTAAGGACCCAAAGAACCAATGGCTGAAGGGCAAGAAGGTTATCGTGCCATTGGTAAACAGAGTGATTCCTGTTATCGAAGACCGCTACGTAGACGTAGAGTTTGGTACTGGATGTCTGAAGGTTACTCCAGCCCACGACACCAACGACTACATGCTCGGCAAGACTCACAACCTTGAGACTATCGACATCTTTAATGCCGACGGTACTATCTCTGAGCAGTCGCCACTATATGTAGGCATGGATCGTTTCGAATGCCGCAAGGTTATTACAAAGGATCTTGAGGCTGCAGGATTGATGGAGCGCGTAGAAGACTATAACAACAAGGTGGGCTATTCGGAGCGTAATCCTGACACCGTAATCGAGCCACGCCTCTCGTTGCAATGGTTCCTCAAGATGCAGCACTTTGCCGACATCGCTTTGCCTCCTGTAATGGATGGCGAAATGAATTTCTATCCTGCAAAATATAAGACCACATACAAAAACTGGCTCGACAACATTCAGGACTGGTGTATCTCGCGTCAGCTATGGTGGGGTCATCGTATTCCAGCCTACTTCTATGGCGAGGGCGAAGACGACTTCGTAGTGGCAGAGACTGCAGAAGAGGCTTTGAAGCTTGCACAGCAGAAGTCGGGCAAGGCTGATATGAAGCTTGAAGACTTGAAGCAAGACGAGGATGCTCTCGACACATGGTTCTCATCATGGTTGTGGCCTATCTCGCTCTTCGACGGTATCAACAACCCTGACAACGAGGAGATAAACTATTATTATCCAACAAGCGACTTGGTGACTGGTCCGGATATCATCTTCTTCTGGGTGGCACGTATGATTATGGCTGGCGAGGAATACATGGGCAAATTCCCATTCAAGAATGTATACTTCACAGGTATCGTACGCGATAAGCTCGGTCGCAAGATGTCGAAATCGCTCGGCAACTCGCCTGACCCTATTGAGCTTATCGAGAAGTTTGGTGCCGACGGCGTACGTATGGGTATGATGCTCTCGGCTCCTGCAGGCAACGACATCCTCTTCGACGAGAGCCTCTGCGAGCAGGGACGTAACTTCAACAACAAGATATGGAATGCTTTCCGCCTGGTTAAGGGATGGGAGACTGCCGACATCGAGCAGCCAGAGGCTAACAAGGTGGCTGTGAAGTGGTTTGAGGCTAAGTTGAAGGAGGTGAATGCTGAGGTCAACGACTTGTTTAAGAAGTATCGTATCTCTGAGGCTTTGATGGCAGTATATCGCTTGTTCTGGGAAGAGTTCTCATCTTGGTATCTTGAGATGGTGAAGCCTGAATATCAGAAGCCTATGGACAAGGCGTCTTACGATGCTACACTCCGCTTCTTCGAGACATTGCTTAAGATGCTCCACCCATTCATGCCTTTCATCACCGAAGAGTTGTGGCAGAACATCTACGAGCGCAAGGATGGCGAGTCTATCATGAGCGACAAGTTGGAACTCGAGGCTCCTACTGCCGACGAGCAGGCGCTGACAGCAAACATCGAACTGCTGAAGCAGATTATCGGTGGCGTGCGCACTATCCGCAACCAGAAGAACATCTCGCCACGCGAGGCTTTGAAGTTGCAGATTGTGGGTGCCAACGAGCTTGAGGCTTACAACTGCGTATTGGCAAAGATGGCTAATCTCGACGAGATTGCTGTGGTAAACGAAAAGGACGGCACTGCATCTGCATTCATGGTTGGCACAACAGAATATGCCGTACCACTTGGCGACAAGATTGATGTGGCTGCAGAAATCGAAAAGGCAGAGGCTCAGCTCAAGCACCTTGAGGGATTCTTGGCAGGCATCAACAAGAAGCTATCTAACGAGAAGTTCGTGGCTAACGCTCCTGAGGCTGTCGTAGCTCTTGAGCGCAAGAAGAAGAGCGACTCTGAGGAGAAGATTGCTGCCTTGAAAGAGACTATCTCAGAACTCAAAAAATAAAGTATGCACAACCGACTATCTTTCATAGCCATCGCTATGGTGATGGCTATGACTACCATATTTTCATCCTGCTCAGATAAAGACGAGCAGGATGAAACTGGTTATACGCAGCAGTCGATATTGGTATTTATGCCTTGGAGCGACAATAGTTTGCACCAATGGCTAATGGCTAATCTCGATAGCATAAAAGCTGGCATTAAGGCTCAGAAGGGACTCAAGAATACTCGACTCTTTGTGGCTGCAGCAAACAACAGTAGCAAAGCCTATCTATACGAAATCATATATAAGAATGGCGTTTGCAAAAACGACACCATACAATCTTATTTCTCTAAAGACTGGACCACAGCCGAGGGCATAGCCACAATAATAAATAAGGTGAAGGAGCGCTCTAATGCTTTGAACTATGCTATGATTATTGGTTGCCACGGCACAGGATGGACGGGCAAAAATGATTGGCTGGATTATCCTAACATGGCTAAAGCCTATGGCATGCAGTATGCGCAAGACAAGATAGGCAACTATCCTCTGACAAGATTCTTTGGTGCTGTAGGCCGTGGGTTAGAAGAATATCGCATCGACATCAGTACCCTTTCGGAAGCTATAAAGCAGACCAACACCAAGATGCAATACATATTGTTCGACAACTGCTATATGGCAAACGTGGAGACAGCCTACGAGATGAAGGATGTGACAAACTTTATGGTGGCATCTACGAGCGAAATTATGGGTGTCGGTATGCCATATAAAGCTATGTGGAGCTCATTGGCTTCGCAAACTCCCAACTATAGCCAGATGGTGAATACCTACTATAATTTCTTTTCTTCATATTCTCATCCTTATGGTTCGATTGCAGCCATCGACTGCCGACAAATGGACGACTTGGCTAAGATTATGAAAGAGATAAATGCTTCTTATTCTTTCGACGCTTCGCTGCGAGATAGTGTGCAGGTGCTTGATGGTTTCAATACCGCCATGTTCTACGACCTTGGCAGCTATGTAGACAATCTTTGCCAAGACGAGGCTTTGAAGACTAAGTTTACAAAGCAACTTAATAAGGTTGTGAAATATAAGAAATCGACAGAGAAACTGTATTCGTACCTTTATTATTATCAAGGTCCGACATACATTACAGTAAACGAATTCTCTGGTCTAACAACTTCTGCCCCAAGCATCAACCCTGTGGCTGAACGCGGATGGAGAAACACCAAGTGGGCACAAGATACAACAAACTAAAAGCCAACATCGCAACTAATGGCTGAATACCGCTACTAATGGCAAATGGTCGCTATAGCCATTGCGCCATGATGGGCCAACAAAGTTGCGGCGTGGCTTACGTCCGCCAAACTTTGCATCTTCCTCTGTGAGGAATGGTGCATCGTTGATGCGGCACGACAATCGTCTTTTCAGCATATTGTCATTTATCAATATGTGGTCAAGACTTCCCCACTCTCCCTGATATCTATAAGTTCCCTTAGCGCCATTACTGCCTTTTGCCGAGGCAGAAATGTTTGTCATACCATGGTTGCTGAAATATTTTAGCGAAGCATCCTTGGCATAGTCGTTGAAGTCGCCCACGACAACGATGTGAGCATCCTTATCGGCATTATTGATGGAGTCTATGACATGGCACACCTTCTCTGCCACGAGCATACGAAATTTCCTTGTTCTTAGTTCGCCTCCTGCCCTACTTGGTGCATGCACAACAAAGAGGTGCAAGCTATTTATGGCATGAGTCTCGCCCTTCACATACAATATATCGCGCGTAGGACGTGAGCCCTCCGGCATCGGGACAGGTATGGAGGCATGAAAAAGAGGATGAAAGGATGCTGGCGAATACATCAGCACCACATCGATGCCTCGAATGTCGGGCGAAGAGGTCATGATATATTCGTATTTTGCATTTCGCAATAGCGAACGCTTAGTAAGATCACGCATCACGGAGTCGTTTTCTACTTCGGTTAGGGCTACGATGTCGGGCAACATTAGCGTGGTAGAATCGCTACACGATAATATTGTATGCCCTATGTTGTTTAGCTTCTTCCAATACTTGTTTGGTGTCCAATGGTATGTACCATCGGGCAGAAAAGCATAGTCTTGTTTTAGGCTGTCGTGGTGGCAGTCGAAGAGGTTCTCGCAGTTAAGTTCTACGAGGGTTAGGAAAGAGGCTAATAGTAGAGAAAGCATTTTTAGTGAAGAGTGAAGAGTGAAGAGTGAAAAATTAAATGGAAGTAATGAAGTTAGGATTTAGGATTAGGATGTTTGCATACAGCCTTTAGTTCGCATTCATCGCATTTAGGCTTTTGGCTCTTACATACATATCGTCCATGCAATAATAGCCAATGGTGGGCACGACTGGCAAGCGAGGGTGGGATATTCTTCATCAATGTTGTTTCCACCTTCTGCGGAGTGTTGTCGGAATCGGAAACAAGCCCTAACCTATGGCTCACTCTAAACACATGAGTGTCTACAGCCATAGCAGGTTTCTCAAACCATACAGCAAGCATCACGTTGGCTGTTTTTCTGCCTACACCAGGGAGCTTTGTAAGCTCGTCAATACTATCGGGCATCTCGCCACCATAAGCATCGGTGAGCATCTGCGCCATCTCCACAAGGTGTTTTGCCTTGGCATTAGGATAGCTAACGCTCTTCACATATTCCAATACTTCCTCCACTTCTGCCTTCGCCATTTCTGCGGCATTAGGATAGCGAGCAAAGAGGGCTGGCGTTACCATGTTTACACGGGCGTCGGTGCATTGCGCACTAAGCATTGTGGCAACGAGCAACTGGAAGGCATTGCCGAAATTAAGCTCTGTGGTAACAACGGGCATTTTCTTGCCAAAATAATCAAGGATGAAGGTGTAGCGCTCTTTTATTGTCATGCTGTATAATGAAATAAAGCCAGCCCCTCCGAGGTGGAAGGGTTGGCTATTTTTATAGTAAAATGTTTTATTCTTCTTCTGGTGTGATGAGCTTGTAGCCACGACCGTGGATGTTGATGATTTCAATCTGATCATCATCCTTAAGGTGCTTACGAAGCTTGGTGATGTAAACATCCATAGAGCGAGCGTTGAAGTAGTTGTCGTCAATCCAGATAGTCTTCAAAGCATAGTCGCGCTGCAATATTTCGTTGGCATGAGCGCAGAGCAGAGCGAGGAGCTCATTCTCCTTTGTGGTGAGCTTAGTCTGCTTATCTCCGATAGAGAGGAGCTGCTTCTGAGTATCGAAAGTGAAGCGACCGATATGATAGATAGTATTCTCGCGAGTCTTCTTACCTTTTACTCGTCTGAGGATAGCCTCGATACGCATCACGAGCTCTTCCATAGAGAAAGGTTTAGTGATATAGTCGTCGGCACCAATCTTGAAACCTTCGAGGATATCTTCCTTCAATGTCTTTGCGGTGAGGAAGATGATTGGCAACTCAGCATTCTGCTGGCGAATATCCTGTGCGAGCGAGAAACCATCCTTCTTAGGCATCATCACGTCGAGCACGCAGATATCAAACTTTGTCTTTTGGAATTCTCTGTAACCAGCTTCGCCATCAGGACAAAGCACAGCCTCATAGCCCTTAGCCTGAAGATATTCACGGAGCAACATGCCGAGGTTCTCATCATCCTCGCACAACAAGATTTTCAAATTCTCTTCCATAGTTGTATTTTTTATTTATTAATTATTTCGTTATTTAATTCCTTTTTATTTGGTTTCCTTTATTTGATTTCTTTTATTTGATTACGATGGCTACCCTTTTATAACAGGCAGCTTGATGGTGAAGGTGGTACCCTTGCCATATTCGCTCTCTACCTTTATCTCGCCACCGTGAAGGTCTACAACCTTGTGGACGTAAGCCAAGCCGAGACCGAAGCCCTTGGCATCGTGGACATTTCCTGTATGCACGCGGTAGAACTTATCGAATATCTTCTTAAGGTTCTCCTTCTTTATACCCAATCCTGTGTCGCGGATAGAGAGGTAAAGATGCTCGTCGTCGTTCCATGTGCGAAGATAAACATCGAGTGGCTTATCCATCTTGCGATATTTCACGGCGTTGTCCATGAGGTTGAAGATGACATTCTGGAAGTGCATCTCGTCGACATACATCGTAGAGTCGATAGCCTCAATCTCGGTATATATCTTACCGCCAGTATGCTCCACTCTGAGCGAGAACGACTTTGCTGTATTCTCCACCATCTCGTTGAGGTCGAGTTCCTTCTTCTTGAATACCGCCTTCTTCTTGTCAAACATCGACATCTGCAACACCTTCTCAACGAGGAATCTCAAGCGCTTAGTCTCGTCGTTGATCACGCCTCCGAGGTGTTCCATCATCTTCTCGCTCTTTGCAACGCTCTTGTCGTTGAGCATCTGGGCAGCAAGCGAGATGCTGGCGATAGGAGTCTTGAGCTCGTGGGTCATATTGTTTATGAAGTCGTTCTTTATCTCCGAATATCTCTTTTGGCGGAATATCACCACGATGGTGAAGATAAAGGTTACGAGCAGCACCAATGTGAACACCACAGAAGGTATCATGAAGCGGATGCTCGAATAGATATAGCTACTCATGTCGGGGAAGTGAATCTTCACAATGCCCATCTTGTTGGCAGGGTCGTTGCGGAAGAGCACCTGCGAGTAGGTATATTCTATGCCATCGCCAGTATAGTCAGGACAACGATAAACCTCGCGACCATCATGGGTGGTGACGGTGAAGTGATATGGTATGTTGATACCATTGTTCATCAACTCTGCCTTGATATCTTGGTCGAGGAGTCGGAAGTTGATGCGTTCCTTCAATGGTTTCTCAGAAGCCTGGTAGAGGATGTTGTAAACAACCTCGTCAAGTAGCGCCTTCTGGTATACATATCTATTCTTCACTATCTCCTGTAGCGACTTGCTTGCCTCAGAAATAGAATTGCGGTCTGAGCGCAATATCATAGCCTTTGGCATCTGCGAAGGTCGTGTGGCAATAGTCTTTAGCTCGAACGAAGAGTATATGGTGCCATCTTTGCCAATCACCGAATATTGGTGTGAATGCTGAACGGTGCCATCGTCTAAGTCACCACTACGTGTGCCCACAGAGTCACGCTTAAAGGCTTTGCGCTCAGTTTCGTTGACATCCTTCTCCAAATACTTAAGAGTTTGGTTCAACTCCAAGTTTCTTGAAGCTTGGTACAGCGCACGGTTCACCGACTCGTCGAACTGTTCCTTTTTCATATTAGCCATTTCCTGGATGTATGTGAGCTGCAGTCCGAGCAGAACCACAAACGACAGTCCCATTATTATGGCTATAGTCCATATCGTTTTCTTCTTCATGTCGCAAAGATAGTTATTATCTTAATTGATTAACATTTCAACGTTAACAAATTGCACCTTATTCGTCAATATTAACACTTTTAATAGATTTTAGTTGCATATATTTAAGTAAATATAAAAATATAAGAAAGGGAATAAAATAGTAAATAGAAAAAGGTGGCACTTTATCATTATTGATATGCGCCACCTTTTATTATGGAAAGAAGTGAGGAGAAAAGAGAAGAGAAGGAAAAAGGAAAAAGGAAAAAGGAAAACAGGGAAAGGGTGAGGGTGAGGCAAAGTGCAGCAACCGAGTTGCTGCAAACTCAACCCTTGGGGTATTTAATTCTTCACTCTTCCCTCTTCACTCTTCACTTATTTTCTTCACTCTTCGTTCTTCACTCTTCACTCTTCGTTCTTCTCTTCCTTCTTCTCTTGCTCCTTAGCCAAATACTCAGGGAGCTTAAGTCCTGCCATATCGAAGAGCTCGTGGAGAGGAGGTACAGATTTCATCAAGCCAGAAACGAAGTTGGCAGTAGAACCCTTGCCATCGGCTGAGTTGCCACCATCCCAAACTGTAACGTGGTCGATATTGATACCCTTGACTGCCTCCACCTGAGTCTTAACGAGTTCAGGCAACTTCTCAAGCAACAACAGCATATAAGCCTTGTTGGCATCGCCACCTGCAGCAAGCACCATCTCCTTATAACCCGAAGCCTGCTTGGTGAGCACCTCATAGAGACCCTTAGCCTCAGCTTCCATCTTAGCGAATGTAGCATCTGCCTCACCCTTAGCATTTACGCGAACCTTCTCTGCCTCAGCTTCAGCCTCGATGATACGGCGGCGCTTCTCTATTTCTTGTGGCACAAGGATGTTGGCATTCTGAGTAGAACGCTCACGCTCTGCACGAGCCTCCTCGGCAATCTTCTGTGCTGCATAAGCCTCTTCCAAAGCCTTAGCCTCTTGCACCTTCTCTGATGCTATAGCCTTGCGCTGAGCCTCAGCCTCACGCTCACGGCGATAAGCCTCAGAAGCAGCGATGGCAACCTTAGCCTCGTTTTCACCCTTCACAGCCTCGGCATTAGCCTCAGCAGTACGAACGCGAGTTTCACGGTCGGCTTCTGCCTTACCAATTTCACCTATCTTATCTTGCTCAGCCACACGCACCTTAGCCTCGTTGATTGCCTTAGCGGCAGCCTCACGACCAAGAGCCTCGATATATCCCGACTCGTCCTTGATATCGGTAACATTGACGTTGATTAGTCGCAAACCAATCTTCTTCAATTCCACCTCTACATTGGCAGAGATACTCTCAAGGAACTTATCGCGGTCGGAATTCAACTCCTCGATGCTCATTGTAGCAATAACAAGACGAAGCTGACCAAAGAGGATATCACGAGCCAATTCCTGAATCTGACCAGCATTAAGACCAAGCAAACGCTCAGCAGCGGCAGCCATGCTATCAGGCTCGGTAGAAACACCAACGGTAAATCGGCAAGGCACATCCACACGGATATTCTGCTTAGAAAGTGCATTGGTGAGGTTGGCATCTATAGAAATAGGTGTAAGACTAAGATACTGATAGTCTTCTATGATAGGCCACACGAAGGCACCACCACCATGCACACACTTTGCCGACGATTTAGACTTTCGTCCACCATAGATAACCAAAATCTTATCTGAAGGACAACGGCGATAACGATTAATCAAAGCAAGGAGAGTGCCCACAACAAGCACCAGCAAAGCTAAAATCACATAAACAGATTCAATCATAATATTATTATTTATTTAGTTTTTCTACTTTTAATATATTCTTGTCTATAACCTCCAGAATGCGCACCTTGGCACCAGTAGGAATAAATTCCCCATCGCTGCAAGCATCTAGTTCGTGCACTGAACCACGCACGCTAATCTGCACCTTGCCTACTCCCACATTATTTGCAGGAATACGAAGATATACGGTGGCTGTTTTGCCCACGCACTCTTCAATATTGAAAGCGGCATTATATTCAAGATGACGAACATTCTTATAAAGGAGCCTTATCACCCACACAAACAAAACTCCGGTAGCCAAGGCTACAAGAACTATTACTAAGACATTGCGAGTGAGTTGGCATATGCTGAGACCACCCCAGCCAAAACCCAAGAGAAAATTAACGAAGGCACGAACTGTAAAGAGCGAGACTCCTCCGCCAAGATCCATTGTGTCGGGACCGTCAAAGTCGACACAAACATCACTTGAGTCCATTCCGATAAGCGTAAGTAAGAGTTGAATTACAAAAAAGAATGAGCTAATCATTGCGCAAACCCAAAACACCTGTTCCAAGGCTGGGAGCATCATAAACCAATTATAAAAGTTGTCTAACATAAATTAAGTGAAGAGTGAAGAATTTAAGTGAAGAGTGAAGAACGAAGAGTGAAGAACGAAGGATTAAATAGTTTGCATGCGGAAAAAAGTAAAAAGTGAAGAGTGAAAGTGGAGGGTGAAGGGGAAGGCTAAGAATTAAATAGTTTTATAAACCATTAGATTCTTCACTCTTCGTTCTTCACTCTTCACTTAAATTCTTCACTTATATTTTATTCCTCTTCCTCAGAAGCGTGAGCATCGATGAGCTGCTGCTGGATATCGTTAGGAACAAGTTCGTAGCTTGCGAACTTTGTTGTAAACGAAGCACGGCCACCAGTCAATGAGCTCAATGCTATACTATAGTTAGAGAGTTCCTTCAATGGTATCTTAGCCTGAAGCTTCTGATAACCAGCCTCAGAGTCCATACCCATGATGAGGGCACGACGTCCCTGAAGGTCGCTCATCACATCGCCCATGAAGTCTGAAGGTACATAAACCTCGAGGTCGTAGATAGGCTCGAGAATCTTAGGACCTGCATTCTTGAATGCCTCAGAGAAGGCATGACGAGCAGCGAGCATGAACGAAAGTTCGTTAGAGTCTACAGGGTGCATCTTACCGTCGTAAACGATAACTCGTACATCGCGAGCGTAGCTACCTGTCAACGGACCAGACTCCATGCGCTCCATGATACCCTTGAGGATAGCAGGCATGAAGCGAGCATCGATAGCACCACCTACTACAGAGTTGATGAATACCAACTTGCCACCCCACTCGAGGTTAACTTCCTCACGGCCCTTGATGTTCATCTTGAACTCCTGACCATTAAACTTATATGTTGTTGGGTCTGGCATACCCTCTGCGTATGGCTCTACAATAAGGTGAACTTCACCAAACTGTCCGGCACCACCACTCTGCTTCTTATGACGATATTCGGCACGAGCCATCTTGGTGATAGTTTCGCGATAAGGAATCTTAGGCTCACCAAACTGCACCTGAATCTTCTCGTTGTTCTCCAAACGCCACTTCAATGTGCGAAGGTGGAACTCACCTTGACCATGAACGATAGTCTGGCGCAACTCCTTAGACTGCTCTACTACCCATGTTGGGTCTTCCTGACGCATCTTCAGCATAGCAGCCATAAGCTTCTCTGTTTCAGCAGAGTTAACAGCCTTGATAGAACGAGAATATTTAGAGTTAGGATATTTAATGAAGTCGAAATGCTGTTCTGTATCCTTACCGTTGAGAGTATTTCCTGTCTTCACGTCCTTAAGCTTAACAGTACAGCCGATATCGCCAGCACAAAGCTGATCTACAGGAATACGGTTAGCACCAGCGCAAGCATAAATCTGACCAATACGCTCCTTAGAACCACGGTCGGCATTCGACAAGTCGTCGCCTGGCTTAACGCTACCACTCATCACCTTAAAGTAAGAAACCTCACCGATATGTGGCTCCATACCAGTCTTGAAGAAATACAATGACTCAGGACCGTTAGAATCAGGAGTAACCTCTTCGCCACGAGTGTTGTGCAACTTAGGCATCTCGCTAACGAAAGGAACTACATTGCCCAAGAATTCCATCAAGCGGCGTACACCCATATCCTTGCCTGCGCAAACGCAGAATACTGGGAATATAGAGCGTGTAACCAAGCCCTTGCGGATACCCTCGCGAAGTTCATCTTCGGTAAGAGTTTCCTCCTCGAAGAATTTCTCCATCAATCCCTCATCGTTCTCGGCAGCAGCCTCAACGAGAGCCTTGTGGAGCTCCTTGGCTTTGTCCATTTCTTCTGCAGGGATATCCTCAATGACAGGAGCGCCACCCTCAGGCTTCCATGAATACTTCTTCATCAACAGCACGTCAATCAAAGAATTGAAGCCAGGGCCTGTAGAAATAGGATATTGTATCTGAACACACTTAGGACCATAAATCTCCTGCATGCTTGCGATGATAGCGTCGAAGTCGCACTTATCGCTATCAAGCTGATTGATAAGGAAGATTACAGGTTTCTTAAGTTTCTCGGTGTAGCGGAAATGGTTTTGAGTACCAACCTCAGGACCATACTGTCCGTTGATAAGAATAACAGCCTCATCTGTTACGTTGAGTGCTGTGATGGTACCACCCACGAAGTCATCAGAACCTGGGCAGTCGATGATGTTGAGTTTCTTATTATTCCATTCTGTATGGAATACAGTAGGGAATACAGAATATCCATATTCCTGCTCTACAGGGAAATAATCACTAACCGTATTCTTGGCTTCCACTGTGCCACGGCGCTTAATGATGCCCGCTTCAAACAACATACTCTCGGCAAGAGTGGTCTTGCCTGAACCCGCACTGCCAACAAGGGCAATGTTTTTGATTTCATTAGTCTGATATACTCTCATATCAAAAGATTTAAGTTGTTAGTAATATAGTTCTGTAAAAGGTTAGAATAGAGTAAAACTCAAATTCTGCCGTCTAAGTTAGAACTTTTTTGCGACACAACCAAGAAAAAGAGCATAAAGATGGCAATATTTTTACACTTATTAGTATTTTGCAAATAGTTATTAGTAATTTTGCACCATTATGACAGGATTATACATTCACATACCCTTTTGTGCAAGCCGCTGCATTTATTGCGGATTCTACTCCACCACCCTGCCCGAGCTTCAAGATAAATATGTAGATGCTCTATGCCGAGAGATGGAGCTTAGAGCAGCATTGCCTGATGCGGATAAACATATCTCAACAATATATCTTGGTGGTGGCACACCATCGCAACTTACGCACGACAATCTCGAGCGTCTGTTCCTATATATATATAAGGTGTATGATGTAGACCCAAATGCAGAGATTACTATGGAGTGTAATCCCGACGATGTTACTACTGAATTACTTCGTGGATTGCCTGTAAACCGTGTGAGCATGGGCATGCAGACTTTCGACAATAATCGTTTGAAGTTTCTGCATCGTCGACATGATGCCAGCGAGGCTATACGTGCTGTAGATATTCTGCGCCAAGCTGGGATCCATAATATCAGCATCGACCTTATGTTTGGTTTCCCTGAAGAAACTCTCGACGATTGGCGCGCCGATATCAGTCAAGCTCTTGCCCTAAAGCCAGAGCATATCTCTGCCTATAGTTTGATGTATGAAGAGGGAACTGCTCTTGGCAGAATGCTTGAGCAAGGAAAGGTTAAGGAGATTGACGAAGAGCTGAGCCTTGAAATGTATAATGTATTGATAGATACCCTTAGCGCTAATGGCTACGACCACTACGAGATAAGCAACTTTGCTCGCATAGCTGCCGATGGCACCTCGTTTCGCTCACGCCACAACAGCAGCTATTGGCACGACATTCCCTACCTTGGCATAGGTGCTTCGGCTCATTCCTACAACAAGGCAACAAGAAGTTGGAACGTAGACAACATAAAGAAATATATCGAGGCAATAAGCAATGGCATATTGCCTTCTGAGAGCGAGATTATCGATAGCGATACCCACTACGACGATCTCATAACAACAGCCCTTAGAACAAAGGAAGGTATCAACATCAACGAGCTGGAAGAAAAATATCGCCATCATCTACTCGCCGAGGCTCAACGCCATATCGCCCAAGGCTTATTAACCCTAACAGACAATCATCTGAGCTTAAGTCGCAAGGGTTTATATGTGAGCGATATGGTGATGAGCGATTTGATGATGTAAATAGCTAAAGATAGCTAAAGAATGCTATTCGTATTTATTGCCGGTAATCTGACTTATAGTCAGTTTATCGAACACTATGTCGTAATGGTCTACCAAGAAATTCTCTTCCATAAGGAATAGAATGTTTCCCTTGCGGTCTTGAATCATGGTAGAATACCCAGAGTCGGTATTGCTAACCTTGAAGTAGCCATCCCAATCCTTGGCAATGGTTTGAGGGTTGGCATAGTCGGCAGCATTCTTTATCTCCTTATAGAATATAGCCACATTTGAGCGCTTAGGTCCTAAAGGCACACTCTGCAACAAAAGGTTTGTTTTCTTGCCGTTCTTCTTAGCTTTAGCCAATACCAGTTCGCCATTGCAAGCATTATCGCTTGCTGCAATACCATTGCATTTGGCAGAAGAGAACACCACATCTGCCCATTTGCCTGTAGCAGCCTTGGCATTGTCGTAGTTATAGATATTGAAATATCTGCCACTCTTCACACGGCTACTCAGCAAGATGTCGCCATTAGGGAGTTCTTCCACCTTTGCCTCGTCACCCTTTGGTGCTGCTTCTGTAGCATTCGACTGCGCACCAAGCACACCCCAGTTTTTACCGAAGTCGTCGCTATAGAGCACACGGTTGCCTTTGTCTGTTGCAAACACCGAATAAATTCTATAATGGCTTCCCACTTTTATTCTGCTGCTCTGCACCATTCTTCCGCTGGTAAAGAATCCGCCTTTTATATCTGGCATAAGGTCATAGATTTGGCGTGTCACCTCTTCGCCTTTCCAAGTCTTACCCTCGTCGTTGCTGTAGTATCTGCCCACCTTGATAGGATTCTCACGATTTGAATCCCAGAAGCCGATACCACCCGAAGCACACATCATAAGAATCTCGCCAGTCTTGCGATCCACCACAGCTGCAGCATCGCCATGACCGCAATCAAAGTCGGTTTCTATTCTGCTACCGCCTTTAGCCACCATCAGCTCATCTTGGTTCCAAGTCTTGCCACCATCGCAGCTTGCCTTTAATACGATGTCTATATGGTGTCCCCATCCGATATCTGTACCGTCGTAGCGATGGTCGGAGAAGGCTATCAGTTTGCCCGATTTACATTCCACAATAGCAGGAATACGATACTGTCCTATTTCTTTTTTAAACAAGATGTCGGAGGCAATGGCTGGCGCTGCAAGCAACAGCCATACCATGGCTGCTGCAAAACATCTGCGCAGCGATAATCTCGTTGATAAATTTAAAAATCTCATACTTTTTTTACACAAAATTAGATTGTTATTGAGTTAATAATATTATTCTCGTTTTCTTACTGCACGAACATGCAACTCTAAGTTGCGTTTAGCCAAGCTAACACCTGCACCTACAGTATATTTGTAAGCATGATCTTTATCATCAGCAACATCGGTAACAGTAGAAGTCCAATAATCGCCTGCAAGCGGTTTGTCTGCATCAACCATAGTTGGAGCCTCATCTTTGGCGGGAAGATACCATACAACATTCTCTGGTTTAAGTACAGGCACATACGCTACACCAAGCGTTCCTTGATCAATTTTCTTTTTATTGAATTTATTCTTCAATGCACATATACGCGCTGCATATTTTGACAAATTCTTTGGCAACGTCTTATTAGGAACTCCTCCCCACTCTTCCAATTTCTGAACAAGACCTATCACATCGCCAAGAGAATTAAAATCATACAAGTCAATGGTATTCTGTTTACCATCAGAAACACTAGTAGCTACATCAAGAGGAGGAATCTTACTGAATTCAAATGTCACACTTTGTAATTGCGAAAACCATTCAGTATATGAAAGAAACGGATATTGATCTGCAAAATGGGCTATTTGCCTATACATAAGCCATCGTCTGTATGGACGTAAAATGTCATTACCTCCAGATTTCGACATATCGTATGTGACATCCATAGAGCTATCCCATTTAAATCCCCATTGGCAGTTGCCATCCTCTATGCGCTCACAGCCAAGCCCACTTCCATTCCAACTTGGGCACATCTGCCTTATCGTGAACAATGCAGGAATAACAGAACCAAAACCTTTAGGCTTTAGTTCGAGTACCATTTCACGTTCGGCATCAGTAGCATTTTCGTCCAAAAAAGCATATACTGTGATATTACCTTTCTCTGTACCGTCTATAGATGTTTTTCCTCTATCTTCTTCTATCCAATATCCCATCTTTGTCAAGTCTGTCAGTTCCTTGCAAAGAGTGACATGCGAAGATCGTGAAGTTAGAGTCCATCCATAAGGAAGTTTATTGTCTACCTTTATATTTATAGGGTAGATTACATAGTGAGCATCTTGTACTTCAGGTTCAGAAGTAAAATTTAGCTCGTATTCTGGTGTTATAGATAAGCGATATGTCACCGTCTTGCCCATTGGCCACTCTGCCCCAGAGAGTGATGCAGTCAAAGTGCGGTCTTTATTATATATGTCATCATGAAACACCACCTCAAGTTTACTATTTGAGCCCAATGTTTGTGGAAGTAAAAGGAATGTAGCATCTTCACCTGTTACGGTAGTACCATTAGGAGTGTTGTAACTTGTTGCAAGATATGGTTCAACATAATAATTTGTGGTTTGAGAATTAAGATTCCATTTCGACGTTGCCATATCATACGTGCCCGAATTGCGTACATTAGTTATTTTCACACTCTTAATTGTGCCTGGTGCAATATCTTTTCCTGTCTTTATAACTACAGCCGCACATATATGCTGAAAGTGCAGGGTTACAGGTGTGCATGTAGTTCCACTACTTGGATTATCCATAAAGCCGGTATATGCTACCAGCAAATCTCTATGTTTAGAAACATCATCAGGAGTGGTATATCTTAGACTTGTTTTATTTACATCAACTGTTGGAAAGATAGGAGACTCTGAAAAAATGCCATCTTCACAAGGAGCCCAAGCAAGGAAGCAAAGTTGTCGTTGTCCAGGCCAATAGTATATGGATGAGGGTTGCCAAACTGCGTTGTTCTTGGTAGCAGTCTCATTCATATAATATTGCGAGCCTAAAGTGCCATTGGTATTTTTAAGTTGTGCTACAACCTTGAAGTTGTCGTACATATTAGTCTGCATATTGGCACGAGTACCCAAAGACATAGCTTCTGAATAATATATGCCATCACTAACTACAGCTCTCACACACAGAGTATCGCTTCCATCTGCAGTTCGTAGCACATAGCGATTTGCAATAACATCATTGTCTATAGTATTTGCACGTGTACCATTATCTAAATCAGAAACACCAAAGCAGATATTATCTGCCAAACCATACGCTACATGCTCTAAGCTATCATCGCTGCTGCATGAAAAGAGCAATACTGACAGTAGCACAGCAGCAATGCCTACAGTCATATCAAAAAAATCTTTTCCTTTCATCTTTGTTTTTGTTTATAGGTTAACAATTAAAGTATGTGTTGGGGAAGCTTTCCCTTCCCCAACCACACTATACAAGCTCATTAATATTCAGGCATAGTAGTATCTGCAAAGTTTCCCCAACCATTAACACTTATATTAAATTGGATAGGGCAAAGCTCTTCACCACTTGGGTCTACATTTGAGGCATTGATAGTTGCTATCAAGTCATAGCTATTACCTGGCTTCAAAGCTAAAGCAGGAATTGTTACTGTATGATTGTAATTATCCTCTATGCCATGGTGTGTACGCTTCACTTTAAATGTTATCACATAATCCTTTTGGATAGGAATCAAATACTTATGTTCTGTTCTTCCTTGAAGTTCTGTAACTTTTGTAACAACATCACCAAAATTGAGATCACCTGTATTAGTAGATGTCCAAGAGACATCTGTCAAATTCTCTGCAAGGGTGGCAGTACCCTCAGAGTAAGCATTAGTAATATGAACATCTGTAACTTTCAAAACAGATTTGTCGTCCATAGCATTTATAAACTCAAAGCGAACGCGTGAAAGAATATGATTAAACTGTAGGTCCACAGGTGCCGGGCAAGAACCTTCAATTACCTTATCACGTTTCTTAGCAGCATACAGAAGGTCTATATCGCCTGTTCCATTATTGAATGATAGACTTCCCCATGTTCCACAAGTAGCACCTGGAGTAAATGTACAAGCCACCTTTGGGGCTATAGCCTCAAAACTATACTCATATCCTTTATTCCAATATACAGGGGTACCATACGACCATACACCACTTGTCTTAGAACAATCCACAGCGTCAAAAGGAGTTCCTGTATTAGTGCCATTTGTCATCTTACCCCACAAAGTAAACTTATAGAAGTTGTCGATAGTAACATCATTAGCACGAGTACTATTGTTAATAAAAGTTTTAAACTCGATGGCATTCTGATTTTTCACCATCTCCACAGTCTCGTCGCTGCTACAAGAAGCAAACATCATCCCCGCTACAGCAAAACTAATAAAAAACAAATTCTTCATAATAATAGGGTTTAAATTAATAATTATTTATTGTGTTAATTAACTAAATAGATTTTCATTTCATTAGTATTACTACATCTTGAAAGTCGCCCCACCCTTCAATGCTTACGTCAAAGCCGGAGCCACCTTGAGTACCCTCGTTATCTTGTATTTCAACATCTCGCACTACTATCACTCCTCCTTGCGGTTGTTTCTCAATTTGTTCGCTAACATCGAAGTTGAACTCCTTAATAACTCCATTCTTTAAACGAACCTCAAGATTGAGTGCATGGCTTACAGAAGAGCGAGTTGGAGAGTAGTTAGTGTTAGGATAATCAGGCACACCAAATGTTGCGACTATAGCCTGTATTCCCCATGACTCGATAGTACAATCGAAAAGCACTGTTGAAGCTTCTTTTGATGTTCTTCCACTATGCAGATATACCGAAGAAGCCATTCCTGAAAGAGCCCCACGCCCCATTCCGACATATTCCAATCCTTTGCTAAATTCATAGCGTACTAAGTATTTGAATACCAAAGGGTGCATAATCACAGGCAACATCACTTCATCATTACTAAGTTCTGCGGTATAGCTACTTATATAATTGCCATATAGCATATCTGGCATATTAAGCGTTGGTTCCTTTTCCTCATTGTTTTTTCGGAATGGGTTACCTATATATGTAGAGCGAGAACGTGTTCTCGTGGTAGCTTTTGCCGAAGCATAAGAATACATGTCGTTAAAGACGATATACTCAGTATCGTTGTTGTAAAACAATAGTTGATGTTCGCCTGGTCGCATTCTTACACTCTCTCCAAATGCTGGCATATTTGTCATGTTGTATTGTCCTGCAACAGGAAAATCGTGCATACGCAATCCTGCAGGTATCTTCGGTTTTAAATCATCATACGCCATACCATAAGAGTCTATCCAGGTGGGAAACTCTTTCCATACTATTCCTTCACCATTATATATTTCCCATTCTTGTTGGTAGGTAGCATCTACATGCAATTGATATTTTGGAGCATGCTCCTCGTGGTCGAAACATAGTTCCTTATGGTCACAAGAAGACAACAAAGCCAAGACTATTAGAGAGAGTGTAGCTGCAGTGCCAAGATGCTTATAATTTAGTTTTACGTTAATCATCTATAGCCTCCTTTCTTATCTGATAGCATGTCCACGACCTAAAAACCAAGCTAACGAAACCTCAAGCTTTGTTGGTCCCCACCAATTTCGGTTTTTTGTAGCTTGCCACACGTAGTGACCATCTAATGGTTTATACTCATAATAGCGTCCCCCCATGTATCCTGCCACGAGGCTAAAATCAATATTTAGCCTTTTCGCAATAGGCATAGAATATCCATATTCTGCACCGAAGGCATAATTCATGCGATTCCATAATGTGCCACCAGGAACACCAGCCATATAGCCAGTACCTCCAAACTCAAAATCAAAAGTAAGCAATTGGGCATTTATTCCTATATGATGCCCATGCATAATCTTTGCATCTGCAGTTTGTGCCAACCATTTCCTTACAGAAATACCACCGCCATAAATTCTCCAATAACGATGTTTTTTATCGTTACCCCACCAAGCATGCATCCAATCTGCTGCCACCGTCCATTGCTTGCCCAAATTGCATTCTACACCAATGTTTGGTACAGCAAGAGCATCATAGAGAATATTTGTCTTGAGTGCAAAACGATAGTTTAAGAGTCCTTTCGAAGGCACTTCTATAGTCAAAGAGTCTTTGTCTATATTTTCTACTTTTATTGTCTCAACGATAAGAGTATCCTTAGGCTCTTTAATAATCTCAGGCTTTAATTCTTGGTGTTGCTCGGCATAGACAATAGTAACACAAGTATTACGCAAAACTGGAAAAAACTCACCAGCCATATAATTCCATGTGCGTCCATAATTAAGTTCCATTAGACGCTTCATGCGACTATCAATAATAGAACCACGAGTATTATATGTAAATTCAGAAGTTTTTTGAATTTGATATAACACTTCTTTTTTCTTTGGCATATCAGAAAGCTCTACGGCGGTTGCGAGTTTCTGCCATACATCAGAGCATACAGACTTAATTATAATACTGTCTGACAGTTTAATACGTTGTCTGATATATTTCTCGACATTAGCACAACGATTTGTAGCGAGTTGCTTATTAAGATTATACCCACCTTCTGGAGATGCCGAACCACAAAGCATAATGCATGTAAGATTTAAAGAAGGGTTGTTTTGTAGTTCATTCAGAAAATCTATAATTTCAGAAAGAGATGACGCATTGTCACAATAATCAGGTTCTACCACATCATTCCCTATGCGGAAACCGACACGTATTTCCTTTCGACAAGTTTGAGCTGACATGTCGATAACATAAAAAAGTATTAGTATCAAAAATACAAACCGCTTCATAAGATTGCAAATTTCTGAAATTATATATTAGTCTGAGAGTAATGGGGCAAATTGCCCCCCCAGCCTGTCCGAGAACATTAGTTTGGGGAATATCACAGAGGGCAGAGTC
>OWJF01000348.1_pt1 | contig 23658 bp, 17 predicted proteins | sample 1732941 | NCBI WGS metagenome assembly OWJF01 (sample SAMN05065770, study PRJEB22554) | human gut metagenome | biome: ENVO:2100002; feature: ENVO:00000062; material: ENVO:00002003 | host: Homo sapiens | place: USA
AATCCACCTATTATAATTATTGTCGTTATACGATTCGTCCGAATTGTTGGCAAGCCTCACCTCCCAGAATTTTTTTTCACTATCGAGCTTTACTGTCACTCGCGGATCATTGCACGTCATATCATCTTTATCAATATATGGTATAAGATAGTAAACCGTATTTTTTCCCACAAAGAAGTGGAGTCCGTCGTTGCGCACTCTGCCTTGGTTCTCCTCTGGCCTTATGCCCTGAAGCGTCGAGTCCATCCAGCAGAAGTAGTCGTCTTGGTTTAAATCTGAACTTTTATTTTCAAGATCTCGTATCCGCACAATTCTATTTTTATCAGTACGGAAGTCGTAGCCCAACTGTGTAATCTCTACTTCGCGCGACAAGTCGCCTGATGTTATTGTCACAGTACCAGCATGCGCAGCCGATTGGTAGTTCTGGGATAGAGTAAGCTTAATGGTGTACAATCTGCCTGTTTCGCCTGCTGTTGTTGGCAAATCAATATACGATGCTGATAATTTATCATTATCTGGAACTGTAATCCAAGAATCGTTCGAGACAACGCTAAGACCATTATACTCACTATTATCTTTTGGCTTGGTTGTTACAAACGTAATTGTAGCCTCCTCGGCATTACCCTTTACAGTCTGCTTGTCACACACGCCAAGTTCGTAGTCCTTACATGCTATCATGTTCACAATACGCGGATTGTCGTCAACCACTTCTACAGACAGTCCGTTCTCTGGCAGATTGTCTTTAGCTTCTTTTTCTGACGAATAGCCTGCATGATTTACAGCCGTGACCTTAACCTGATAATGATGGTTGCGCAGAAGAGCCATCGGAGTAAAAGTGCCGTCCGAATTTTTTGTTTGGAACGCCACTTTATAATAAGTCTCTGGTCCGCCATAATATTTTGCCTGGATTATCATGTATGCCTTGCCGGCTGCTGGTGTCTCATAGAAAGGATGCTCGCCCATACTATAGTTTTTCTCATCCGTGTAATCTACCGACGAAGGCAGAGACACATCGGTATACAACTTTGTGGTGGCTATTGTGCCCTTTGTTGCCGTGTTGAAGAGCTTGAAACCAGTAATCTCGAAGTTTTTCACCTTATCATCATCCTTTGTAACAGACGCTTTGGCAAACTGTCGGAACAACCACACTTTGGTGCTGGGGCTAAGCAGGTCGTCCACCTTTACGCTTCCCCAACAAACGGGAGCGTCGAGGTTGGGGCTGCCCTCGCGTGTTGCGTTGTACAGGTTGTTCTTGCCATCAGCATCCTTGGCGTCGCTCTTTGATATGTCGGTGTTGGCTACAATATGTAGCGTTGCAGTTCCCTCCATAACCTTAACCTTCACCTTGCAGGTGCCGTCGTTATTGGATATGATGTCCGCGCCTGTGATATTGCTCATACCGAGATAATTGTCTTCTGCATCGTAGCACAATACGCAGAGTTTGTTGATTTGCTGCTCGGTTGCTCGTGTCGCCACTGTATTCTTGGTGAAATTAGGCAACTTAAGAGTCAGCACAACTCCATCGGACGGCAAGTCTGGTGTGTCGCCTCCTACAATGTCTCTGATGTCGCTGCAAGCAGTCGACACCATAGCCAAGAGCATGAAGAGCCAAATTGTCAATTTCTTGATATACATATTGTTGTCTTTTAATTGTTACTTTTTAAAAGGGTGCTCCTCGCTTCCAAGTATCTGCGTCAGGATCGTAACTGCCTTCTATCACATAGCGTACACAGTTGCGACCGTTAATCGTTCTTGTAACCGTTCCTGATACTGGATAGTTATCACCATCGAACAGCTCTGGTTCACGACCCGTATTTCTGATCTTCACATGCAAAATCTTTGCATATTCGTTCAATGGGGCTTTAAGGTGGAGTATGGTCTTGTACCAAGTATTACCATCTTTATCTTTCTTGGGGCATTCTGTGCACTTAAACTCGTTTTCGACATCAGGGTTGTCGCTCTTCATTTTGAATTTTGTGCTTCCACCACCATTTGCAACTCCATAATCAACATACCAACCAGATATTTCACCTCTTTTGGTATAAATGGTATATTCCACGTCTACAACGGTAGGTTTCACGTCATAAACTCTGTAATATGGATCACATGTCGGGTCGTACAGATACCAGCCTTCATTGTCCTCATAGTTGAAGAGTGTGATGCCAGGGTCGTTGTGATGGGTGAAACGATGCGACTGGAAACCCACGGCGAGGAATGTACCATTGCTGAAAATCAGCAAGGTTTGTCCAGGCTTAATCATCTTCTGAGCCTTTCCATCCTTATTGACTCCAAGAGACTGAGCACCTATTGGTATACTGTAATAGTACCAACCGGGGTTGTTATTGTCGGCTGTCATCATTTCACCAGGCCACCACTCACCTTTATAATCATTCACATCTTTATCATGCGACACGGTGGTACGTTTATCGGCAGCTTTATCGTATTTTTTAGTGAAATACCATTCTGTATTATTTTCGTCCTTAGTACCATCAGATTTTGTCTCACCTATCTGCGTGTAGATGTAAACATAGTGGTAATCATTATGAGACGATTTGTCTGAACCCCATTTTGCTTTTGCGTCCTTTTCTTCCCACCAACCGTCACGCCAATTGTTGTTATTACCAGGACCAACATTGGTATCCTCATCAAGCATTAGCGAATGCATATAATCATCGTTATTGTCACCATTACACCACGCCAAGTCGTTTATGGCTCGCATATATATAATATAGTGGTCGGCAGGTGGGCGCACCGTTACGCGTATCTGCTGCTCCATATTTTTGCCGTCGAAGTCGTTTAAGGATTTTACCATAAACGTATGTGTGGTTGTTGTCCCAGGGTTGGTTATTGCCGTAATGGTGAACGTGCCATCAGGCACTTTAGTGTTGTCGCACTTAATATTTATTGTCGACTGAGCATACGTCACAACATATTCACCTGCCGGATTCGTAGACCACTCCGAAGGGAACTGAATGCCACCAAGGTTGGTAGTGAACTTCACCACCTTGGTCAATTCGGACGGATTTTTTGGGTCGTAGAAGATTACAATATCCACAGGATCCACCTTGAAGTATGGTGTAACGTCGTATTCTACATCAAGGTATTTCTTTATGTTGCCAGCCTTTATCCATACTTTGGCAGTACCTTTAGGAACTTTAGCATCTGTAAAGTCTTTTACCGAGAGCTCTGGATTTATACTGAATGTTACACGATGAGTTGCATAATCGTTAGTTGCGATGATAATTGGTAAATCTCCTATTGGGTTCTTCTCAATCTTTGTATCACATCCAAACTTAATGTCGCCCTCCGCCACATTTGTCAGATAGCCGATATAATCAACTTTTTGCGATCCCACCTCAGCCTTTGTCTTCGAAACCCATAACGTGGTATGATTGAGGTCGACATCTATAGTTGGCATCTCCCAATCCTTAACACCAACAACACAGTCGAGATCGATATTGCCAAGGGTCTTTAGGCGACCTACTATCTCGTAGTATGTGCTGCGTGGGAAAGTTGGAATCTCTGTTGTTGAGGTTTCGTCCTGACGATGGCCAAGGTTAATGTTGTAGCTATTATCGATATCAGAACCTATTTTTCCATCTATCTTCAGAGACGACTGCTGTGAAGCTTTAGCCACGTAGCGCTCAGGAAGATAATAGGTGGCACGGAAGAGCCACTTCTGCTTAGGGTCAGGAGTTGCTGTGCATTCACCCTTAACGCTAATGATGTCCTCATTATTGACATTGGCATTGGCTGGGGTTTCTGTCCACGAAGTATAGTAAGAGCCACTACCCGTAGATGCCGTAGCATCGTACAATGACGACTCGATACCCTTGGCATAGTAGTCGCTTACATTGGTGTTAGTGAACTTGCCGTCCCACAACAGACTGGTCTGTGGCGAGAGTTGCTTGCCCATAATATCGGAAATCTGCAATCCGTTTGCCTTAAGCGCTGCATCAACGCCAGCAGCATTTGGATCGTAAACAAGGTTAAGGCACACCTTAACACATGTGAAGCGTAAGTTTGCCATAACTGTTGTAGCAGTCGTGTCGGTAGTCTTTATGGTTATGGTGCCGTCGGTAGCTGTGCCGTCTGCATTTTTTGTTGCAGGCTCGTAAATCATCGGGATATTGTTTGCCACAGGCATTCCTGGCTTAGACATTGGAACATAAGACAAAACAACGCCCTTCAAGTCGTCCTCAGTATTAATGGTGTTATCAGCGAGCACATCCTCCATGTTTGCCACCACGTACACACGATATTTGCCAGGCTTTATCTTTAGCTGATACGAAGCAACATTCTCTTTAATCATGCTGCTTGCTGCGGGCGATGGAAGTTCCTGCGAGAGAAGAGTACCGTTGCCTCCTACAGGGAAAGCATAAAGATGCAGGTCGTTTATCTGGCACTCGTCTACAGAGGCATTGTATGCAGGGACGGTCTGACTCAGACTACCCAAAGCAGCATCATCAGCGCCACGACTAACTGGTATATAGACACACAGATTGCCCTCTGATGGTGCTGAGGTGTTGTATACATCGGCATCATCTGTGCATGCTGCCAACAACAACAGGGCAGCAACGATAAGAAGTATGTCTGCAAGTCGTTTCATTGTTTTTATTGTAATTAAGTTTAATAATCAAGTCTTATTCTTTCTACAAACTTATGCGCTGAATGCGCTTTGCCCAGTCGAGTATACCTACAGAGAGGTTTATATATTGCCACTCGGTACCTATCAAGAAGAAGTCGAGACGATAGTCGTATTCTCGGTCCAGGTATTCCTGAATGCCGTAGTTTTGTGCGGCATAAGCATCGCGTCCCTGCTGTAGAATGTCGGGAAGGTTGATAAGAGCCACGGTTTTGCCCGTCAACTTATTATATATATGCAGCATGGCGTTGCGGTCGTTCTCCTCAGGAGAATAGTAGACCAATCGCGAGAGCATCAGTCCGGCATGTGCTGTACGTTCCTTTACGTTGCCCGAAGCATCGCGGAAGTCGGTAGTCCATGTATGGAAAGGCGTATAGCGAAGCTTGGAGTCGCGAGCCAAAGAGTTGTCGTAATTGATGAAGCCATTATCGGCTATTACCTCATAGCCGAAGTCATCGGCAGAGATGTTGGCAGGTGCGTCAAGCTGATGCAGCGAGATAGTAAGCTGCTTTGTGTCGCGCACCAAAGAGATTGTATCGTGGGTTGCTTGCATGTCGCGCACGGTAATAAGGTGTTGCGACTTGCCAAGCCATAGAGTGTCGAGAGGAGCAGAACAGTCCACCTCATCTATTTCGCCCGCCTCCGTGCGGTCGAGTATGGTATTAAACTTTGTCATGTCCTCACCTTCGGTATGGGCATGCATACGAAACTTGGCACCAGGAGTTGCCAAAGCTTCTTCATATCGTTTCTGCTTTGCGATGGCGAGAAACTGATATTCGCCAGGCTGCAAGTTTAGATGTACGGCAAAGTCGTGACGTCGGATAGGTGCGTCGGTATCGGTATTGAAAGCGTCCTGACGGAAAAGGAACTTGCCGTCCTTATCGTACACCATGACAACAACGCCTCCAACATGGTCGTTGAAAAGGTCGGCGCGCTGCGTGTTGTAGTCGTAGCGGAAGTGCAGGTAAGCGCCATTGTCGCATGGCTCAAGGTCGTCGTGCATCAGCGAGCAAGAAGCCAGCAAGGGAGCAAAGGCGAGGAGTGAGCATATAGATTTAACCAGTCCGTGAAACATAATGTTTGCCGTTAATTTAATTAGAGTTGTTGGTAAATAATATAAATATTCAAAATGTAGGTATCAAAGGAAGTACGGCTGCATGGGCCGTACCTCCTAAGATATTAGGTTCTTGCGGTCCTAAAGATAGGACGGGCAATATTGATTAGAGGTCAATTACCTGCTTGCGCATAGCCCAGTCAAGGATCTTAACCTCAACGTTGATGTACTGATCGTTTTCATCATCTGGGACATTAGGCTTAACCTCAGGAACCTCAGGATAGCCAAGACCGCTAACTTTGTTTACAGAAAGTGAATACCAGTTGTTGCGGAGAACACCGTAACGACCGAGATACTTTCCGTCGTTTGAATCATAAGCTTTGCCAGGTGTCCAAGGAGTCAACTCGTTGAAGTGCTTGATGCGAGCGATGTAGTATGCCTCGCCATTGAGATATGTTGAGATACCTGTAGTAGCTGTCAAACCAAGCTTGGCATTGATTGCAGCAAGAGCAGCAGGAACCTTTGAAGAACCTGAGCCATTGTATACAATATTATCAGCAGTAATCATATGCTGACCAGCCTCTCCACTAATATTATTTGCAGCAGCATCAAGCTTTACTTCATAGTCTGCAGCCTCAGCTGAAGTTAGATTCATAACAGTTGTAGCAACGGCAAGAATCTGCTTCTCAAGATCAGCTTTCTTCCAGATAGCGGTATTGTTACCAATCTTATAGAATGTCTTGTCCGTTTCACTCCTAAGAGCATTAGGAGTATAAACAGCCTTGAACACAACACGTGTGGTTTGGCCCTGCATCATATTAGCAAGGTTGAATGTGTTCTCAAGACAGTACTGAGGTTTGTCATCACCGGGTAAACCAACAACTTCAGCATTTGAGATCATATTGAAAGCATCCTTACAGCATTCCAGAGCTGATTTTTCAGGAGAAACAGTAGCATCACCTTTATTATACTTATCATCTGAATAGTTAGGATCTACACCCCAATATACGCGCTGAAAGACTCCATTATCTTTATCATAGAAACGGTCAGCCCAAGTCTGATTCCATATTGTCGTCAAGCCACCTGTCTGATGAACAGGGTATGTTGACTTATTGGTTACGTCAAGCTGCCAAGTATTGATTACAACTTCATCACCTTTGTATGTACCAGCTGCAATAGTGTAAGAAGGTTCAAAATTCTTCATTGTAACCTTAGCCAAACCACGCTCTACATATACTGTAGTAGCAGTCTTTGCCTGAGCTTCCTCAGGTGATGCGCAAACATTGGCAACAGGTACAAGAGTTGTAGGATCTGTTGTTGTACTTGTAAACATCGGAGCGTTTGCCATAAAGATACCGTCTGTCGACTTATAATTAGCAACTGTTACATTTGCTTTCTTGCTCCATTCATCATAAGTATCAGAAGAAGAAGTTGGCAATGCTACTTTTTGAGTAGTAGTACCAGAATTATTATTAAGAAGCACCAATGCCTTGTAATTGTTCTCACCTAATGAAACTTTTTCAAGCTTTACAGTAGCAATGGCCGCAGTTGTTACACCATTAGTCTTAACATCTGTCCAAGGGTTCATTGTTCCAAGCTCGGTACTTTCAACAAACTTTCCGCTGTTGTCGAAAATAAGAATTGTACCGTTCTTAACCTCATACTCCTTAGCATCACCTGGAACAAATGTAGGCTCACCTGGGGTTGCACGAGTACCATTTGTTGTAGGCAGATTAATCTTGAACGAAGCATACGCAGCTTCTGTCTTATTTCCATTGCCTTTAACGTCAGTTGCGAGGTCGTCACTACTTGAGCAACCTACCAAAGCTGTAGCCATGACAGCCACTCCGAATAGATTCTTAACGTTTACCATAGTTAAAAAGTTTAATTGTGAATATTGATTATTTAGTTATAATTTTGAGTGTAAGATGACTTGGAAAGTTGTTTTTGCACCATACCAAATCAAAGAGAGATAAATTGTTATTGTTGTTTCTTTAAGCTATGGAACTCTCGCCACAGCCTACATATTTCATTTAGTGTTAGCTATGCGATTGGCATTAGCCTTTGCATCATCCGAGCCTGCGGCTGCAGCATCAGCAAATAGCTGACGAGCTAAAGCATAGTCTTTTTTCATTACTGCTAAAGCACCACGTGCATTCAAAGCCTCAGCAGAGTTGCCAGCTTTCTGCAGATGTTTCTCTGCCGACGCGATGTCGCGGCGTTGAAGGTCGGCACATGCTGCATTAAGGTTTGCCGTAGGGTCGTCAGGGAACATACGTACGGCTATATCGAACACCTCGTTGAATTCTGCAGAACCTTCCTCCATGGTTTGTGCCACAAGGAACATCTCTTGGAGCGACAACTGTTGCGGACGAGTCCTAAGTATCTGCTTAGCTTCCTCAACAGAGAAAGGCCTTACTGTATAGCTCACAGTATAGTCGCTATGACGAAGGCGAGGATAGATGTCGCTCATTATCACGGCATAATCCTGTGGATAGAGCTGACGTATGCGCTTGTCCTTGTCGTCGGGAGCAAGGTTTGACTTAGAAATCTTAAGTATTTCCTCCTTATTAGCCAGTTGCGACAGCTGCACCTTACGGCGGAATCCATCCCAGTCTTCAGGTGTAGAGTTGGAACTGAAAAGCTTGTTATCTATAGTATAAAGATGTGACACATAATTCTTCAACGATGCTGCACGCTCTCGTGCCAATCGTTCGTTGTTGGCATAAGGACCATCGGGCGAAGCAAAGCCATGAATATTTATGCCTGTAATCTCTACGTTCTTGTCATCACGCACAAGGTCGATGGTCTTAGTAATCTTTGCCAATTCACGAGTATTGTCGAAGAGGTCGACCACGATATCTGTCTTGTTGACACGGAAGCTAAGATAAGCCTCGCCCTTCTCGGCACGTTGTTTACGAGCCTCGGCAGCAGGTTTAACGAAAGTTATTGCTGGCATCCATGCATCAAGGTTGTCAATATTGGCGAGAAGCGTATGGTCCTGATCCTGAATGTCGCCACATCCGCAGAGGTCTTGCGCTGCAAAGAGTTGCAATACGTCAGATTCTAAAGGTTGCTTACGTATAATGGTTTGGCTATAGTTAATGCTCTGCTCAGTTCCATTTTTGCGCAACACAACTATAGGCTCTTTGCCTTCAATATACTTTTTTGCACGCTTACTTGCACGCATCATACGTATCTGCTGCGACCTGCCATTGATGATGATAGGTTGCAAAGCTGTAGTATCGCTATCGGCTACAAGCATTGGAGTGAGAATAAGTTGCTGTTCTGCCTTAAGTTTTAGGTTGTTGAGGTTTAGCTTGAATGCAACATCCACCCGCTCGTTCTCTACACTTGTCTGCACGCTGTCTATTGTCACAGCACCAGATGCAATCGTTTGCGCTATGGCAGTATTGCATGAAGCAACTCCGACAAGACAAGTCAAAAAGATATGTTTAAGTGAATTGGTCTTCATAACTTCAGGATTAATTTATTGTCGATTGAAGATTAAGAGCTAAAATATATATGCGAAGCTTATTGCCGCCTTTGTAGGTCCCACATAGTTGCGATGAGATGTCTCTAAGCATTTTGCGCAACGTCCGTAGAGTTTGTATGGACTGTAGGCATAACCTACGCCTATTGAAGCCTCAAGATTCCAATGTTGCGAAAGCAACCATTGGTATCCGTAAGTAACGCCGGCTCCGACGTACCATCCTTCATAGTGGCGTCCACGTTTGGTCTTTGCCAAAGTACCAAATGGCAAGTCAACATTTTTAACGTTGTATTCGCCAGCTAAGGCATGCACACCAAAGAAGCTACCTCCGAAACGTTGGCAAGTCCACCAACGATATTCAGGCTCTACATTCCATATGCGCACTCTCTTGCTTCCAGAGAATGTCCATGGATTGAGCGTAGCAAACACCTGTGCAGTCTGCTTCTCTGCTATACCAATTTCTATACCAGCGTTGAGCGATGTTGTAGCCCAGCCTAAGAGATTGGTCTTCAGCGCCACGTCTTGAGCTTTTACTGATTCTGACGTTGTAAGTAGCATCATTGCCATTCCTATAATGTATGAATGCTTCATCGTTTAGACTTTTATATATTAGTTAATACTATCTGTTTAAGTATAGATTCTGAGTTATTTATAAATTCAGAGTTAGGTATAATCAAGTATTATTTGAATTTTGTGCTACAAAAATATCTCGAAATTTTAAGCGGACAATCAAAGAACAACTAAAAACCTCAATTTTACGCGTGTAATCGTTTGCACAACTATAGAACAATACACTTGCGAGTTGGAATGATTACAGAAGATAAATCGACACCTTATTATATTAATAAGCACCTTTTATATTAATAAGCTACCTTTTTATTATTTATAAATACGTATAAAGTGGAATAAATCCTCAAACGCTTGATAAATTGCGAAATAATGTGTATTTTTGTACTCGCATTTGATTATCAACTAACAAAACCATAATAATAAACCACCTAAAAATTATGAACATCAAAACTATTCTAAGTTCAAAGAAAGCCTTGCTTACAGCACTTGGCATGTCATGTTTTCTAACAGCCTCGGCTCAAAACCTTGTGAAGGGCGACTACGGCTACCTATATTGCCACATGAGCGATAAGGGAGAGTGGACAGCATATGCTGTGAGCCGCGACGGATACAACTATCAAGACATTATCGACGGCGAACCTATCTTCGACCAAAAGAAGTTGGCACGCATAGAGGGTGGCACACGCGACGCCTTTATCACTCGTGCTTACAACGGCAAGGGATATGTGATGGTGACAACAGATATGTGTGTAGCAAAGTCGCACAAATGGGACAACTATGGTATCGACCTCTTGAAGAGCGACGACTTGATACATTGGACAAGCGTTACCTTTGACTATCGCAAGGGACAGCAGATATTCTCAGACCCTACAGCACCATCGCCATACAAGGATTGGTCTACTATCAACCGCGTATGGGCACCTCAGATATTCTGGGACCCAGACTATAGATGGAAGAATGGCGACAAGGGCGGATACATGATTTACTACTCTATGCTAAACCGTGCGGAAGAGAAGTACGACCGCATGTACTATAGCTACGCTAACAAGGACTTTACAGAGATTACCACTCCAAAGCTACTCTTCGACTGGGGATATGCTACCATCGATGCCGACATCAATCTGCTCGACGACGGTCTCTACCACATGCTCATCAAGAAGGAAGGTGGAAAGCCTGGCATCTATACAGCTACAAGCAAATACTTGACTCATGGTTGGGGCGAGCCTGTAGAAGACGACTACGTGAGCTTCGAAGGTCGCAAAAACTGCGAAGGTTCAAGTGCTTTCCAGCTTATTGGCGACAAGACATGGCGCGTGGCTTATATCCAGTATAGCGACCACCCTAAGCACTATCGCATTTGCAAGGCTGACGAAAACCTTCGCAACTTCCACGACCCTGTAGACATAAAGGGCGTTACTGGACCACAGCACGGCTCATTCATGCGCATCACTAAGAAGGAATACAAGAAACTTCTGAAGTTCGACGCTGAATACAAGAAGAACAAGAAATAATTTATATACACAACATGGAAAAACTTATAGTAAACTCTTACGAGGACTTTGCCTCACATCTTGGCGAAGTGCTCGGAACAAGCGAATGGTTGCAGATAGACCAAGACCGCATCAACATGTTTGCTGACGCAACTCTCGACCACCAATGGATTCACGTAGACGTGGAGAGAGCTAAAACCGAAAGTCCATACAAGTCGACCATAGCTCACGGCTATCTCACACTCTCTGTACTCCCATACCTTTGGGATCAGATTATCGAGGTGAAGAACATCAAGATGCTCGTTAACTACGGTATCGAGCACATGCGCTTCGGCAAGCCTGTTATCACAGGCAGCAGAGTTCGCTTGGTGACAAAGCTTCACCAAATTCAGAACCTCCGCGGCACATGCAAGACGGAGATCGACTTCCGCATAGAAATAGAAGGCGAACGCAAGCCTGCTCTCGAAGGCATAGCCGTATTCCTTTATTATTTCAACTAAGACAAACAAAATGTTTAGGAAACTTATCTTAGGCTTGACCATGCTAATGTGCATAGGTCAAGCCTTTGCGCAAAATACACTACGCTTCAAAAAAGGATTATTCAAGATTGTGCAGATTACAGATTTGCACTATAAACTCGGAGTGAAGGCCTCGGAACAGGGACTTGCCTGTGTAAGAGAAATGGTGGAGACCGAGAAACCTGACCTCGTGGTAGTAACTGGCGACATCATCTATTCAGCTCCTGCCGACAGCACACTTTCGGTAGTATTAAAAACATTTGCCAAACTTGGCGTGCCTTTCTGCATGACCTTCGGCAACCACGACTACGACTTCAAAACGCCAGCTGTAGCCCTATACAACCAAATGCAGAAGACTCCAAACTGCGTGATGCCCGTATTGCAAGGTAAGAACACCGACTATTCGCTACCAATTCTGTCATCCAACGGCAAGCGGACTGCTGCCGTGCTATATTGCATCGACACTCACAACAAACCAGCTATAGGCGGCATTGGTGGCTACCAATGGATAAGCCACAACCAGATAACCTGGTATCGACAGCGCTCCATGGTTTACAAGCAGAAGAATGGCGGCAGACCAGTACCTTCGCTTGCATTCCTACACATTCCGTTGCCTGAATTCAACTATGCCACAGACAACACTCAATGCCCTATGTATGGTTCACGCCTGGAGAAAGCATACAGTCCTTCTATAAATAGCGGCATGTTTGCTTCGATAAAGGAGATGGGCGACATCATGGGAGTGTTCTGCGGACACGACCACGACAACGACTATGCTGTTTCCTACTTTAATGTATTGTTGGCTCACGGCCGCTTCTCGGGTGGCAACACAGAATACAATCATCTGAAGCGTGGAGCAAGGGTGATAGTATTGAAAGAAGGTAAACGCGAATTTGACACTTGGATTCGCGAGGTGGGCGGCAACGTGCTTTATCGAACCACATACCCTAAGAGCTATGTGAAGGATAATTGGCGAAAAAGAAAGTAAAAGAGAAAACGCGACTATTCGCATCAGCCGATGCGGATAGTCGCGTTGTTATTTGCGAGTAGTCGTATTGCCCGATGCGACTACTCGCATTTATTTATGCATATACTCGCATAAATGAATGAATGATTTATTGTTTGCGCAGCAGGGCAACCATGGTCTTGGCAGCATTATCTGGCGCAACGTCATTACCAAGCTTTGCCTTCACCTCGTCGTAGCCTTGGAGCATAGCCTCGCGACCATCGCCTCCTGGAAGGATAAGGCTGAGATGATGGGTGATATCATTAAAGGTGAACTTATCGGCAAATAGCTCTGGCACCACCTCACGGTCGGCAACGAGGTTGACAAGACTGATATACTTCACTTTCAAAATATGATTGAAAGCCCATCGCATGAAGCGTGGAATAGGAGTCTTATAGCATACCACCTGTGGCACGCCGAAGAGTGCCGTTTCGAGAGTAGCCGTACCACTCGTTACGAGAGCGCAAGTGGAATGTGAAAGCAAAGCGTAGGTGTCGTTGTGAACCAACTTTACGTTGCTACCTTCCACATATTTATTATAATAATCGTCGTCGATAGAAGGTGCACCAGCCAACACCATCTGATAGTCGGCAAACTGTGATGCCGTTTGTATCATCATTGGCAAGTTGTCTTTTATCTCCTGCTTGCGGCTACCAGCAAGGAGCGCTATAACAGGCTTATTTTTATCAAGATTATTCCTATCGCAGAATTCATCCTTTGTTTCCTTATATTCCTTGCAGAAAGTGCGAACCTCGTCGGCAGTAGGGTTGCCCACATAGTGGATTGGGTAGCCATGCTTCTGCTCGAAGAAAGGAACCTCGAAAGGCAGGATAGAGAACAAGGCTGTGATGTCGCGCTTTATTGCCTTGATGCGCCATTCCTTCCATGCCCATATCTTTGGAGAAATATAATAGTAGATAGGAATATTCGTTGTAGAATGGATATATTTGGCTATATCGAGATTGAAGCCAGGATAGTCGACAAGTATCAAGGCATCAGGCTTCCACTCTACTATATCGCGCTTGCAATAAGCCATATTGGCGAAGATGGTGCGCAGATGTAGCAACACTGGAACAAAGCCCATGTAAGCCATGTCACGATAGTGTTTCACCAACGTGCCACCAACAACTTGCATAAGGTCGCCTCCGATGAAGCGAAACTCAGCCTGACTGTCTTCTTTTTTCAGCGATGCCATAAGATGAGAAGCATGCAGGTCGCCACTCGCCTCGCCTACTATGATATAGTATTTCATGCTATGAAGATTGGTTCTACAGATTCCAGTTCTTGATGGTGTCGATCATCTCGTAAGCAGTAACGTCGATGCTTGTAGGTGTGATGGCTACATAGCCATGCGACAAAGCCCATTGGTCGGTATCTTCGGCTGTAGGCTCGTCGTTGGCATATTCGCCAACCATCCAATAATAGTCGTAGCCTCGTGGCTGATGAGCCTTCACCACTTCGTTGATCCAACGACCAAAGGTCATTCGGCAAACTTTTACGCCCTTGAACTCCTGCATGGCAGGGAAGTTGACATTCAGGCATACACCACGTGGCAAACCATTAGCAAGCACGTTGCTCACAATATTTCTTACATATTCGCTCAGAGGCTCAAAGTTGGCATCATGATTATAATAGCAACTTGAGAAGGCTATAGAAGGGATATATTTCATACAACCCTCTTTGGCAATGCCCATGGTGCCGCTGTAATGATTGTTTACAGTAGAATTGTCGCCATGATTGATTCCGCCAATAACCATATCAGGCATTTTGCCTTCGAGCAGTTGGTCGATAGCAAGCTTCACACAGTCTACTGGTGTGCCATTGCATGCCCAGACATCCACTTTGTCGTCGCTCCACTTATGCCACAATCTTAGAGGCAACTCGGAAGAGAAGGCACACGAATAGCCACTACGTGGACCATCGGGAGCACAAACGAGTATCTTGACGTCTAACGGACGCAACATGTCTACGAGCTTATTGATACCAGGAGCCTGGTAGCCATCATCGTTGGAAATGAGAATTAAAGGTGTTTTTGAATTCATAATCATCTGTATCTTTCTACCTCACAAAGCCTTCGCTTATAGTTACAAAACCTACGGGCTGAGGCAAGTAGAATATTTAATTTGCATGCAAAAGTACGAAAAAACCTTTAATTTACGTCTATCTCGCATAAAATATGTAACTTTGCAGAATAAATTCTGTAAAGACAGGCTTTCACATACATGAAGGAAAGGAAGACGAAAGCTATCTTTTACACAAACAAAGATTAAGAAAACCATGGCAAAGATTATTGCATTAGCAAATCAGAAAGGCGGTGTAGGCAAGACTACAACATCTATAAACCTTGCGGCATCACTCGCTACTCTCGAAAAGTCGGTGCTCGTTGTAGATGCCGACCCACAGGCAAACGCATCATCAGGATTGGGTATAGACCTGGCAGAAGTAGACTGCTCGCTCTATGAATGTATCATTGACCACGCCGACGTAAGAGACGCTATCTATACTACTGATATCAACGGACTCGACATCATACCAAGCCATATCGACCTTGTAGGCGCAGAAATAGAAATGCTGAATATCGAAAACCGTGAAAAGGTAATAAAGCAGCTGTTGGCTCCTATCAGAGACGACTACGACTATATTCTCATTGACTGCTCGCCTTCGTTGGGTCTTATTACAGTTAATGCTTTGACTGCTGCCGACTCTGTGATAATACCTGTGCAATGCGAATACTTCGCCCTTGAGGGTATCAGCAAACTCCTCAACACTATCAAGATTATCAAGAGCAAACTTAATCCGAAACTCGAAATAGAGGGTTTCCTTCTCACTATGTACGATAGTCGTCTTCGTCTTGCCAACCAGATTTACGACGAGGTGAAGAGACACTTCCAGGAGTTGGTATTCAAGACCGTGATTCAGCGCAACGTAAAACTTAGCGAATGTCCAAGCCATGGATTGCCTGTGATACTATACGACGCAGAGTCGAACGGAGCAAAGAACCACCTGGCTTTGGCTAAGGAAATCATTAACAAGAACTCTTAAACTAAGTGAAGAACGAAGAGTGATGAGTGAAGAATCCATTAGCTTTCATCCTCTGAACTTTAGTTTTTTCACAAAACAATAGAGTAAAGACAAGAGAATTCTTCACTCTTCGTTCTTCACTCTTCACTTAATAATAACATAATGGCTATACACAAGAAATACAACGCATTAGGACGAGGACTCGACGCTCTAATCTCTACAGAGGGAGTGCGCACACAAGGCAGCTCTACTATCAATGAGATTGCCATAGACCAGATAGAAGCAAACCCTAATCAGCCTCGACGTGAGTTTGACGAGGATGCACTTCAGGAACTTGCCATCAGCATTCGCGAAATTGGCATCATTCAGCCTATTACACTTCGACAGGTAGCTGAAAACAAGTTCCAAATTATTGCTGGTGAACGTAGATGGAGAGCTTCGCAACTTGCTGGACTAAAGGCTATTCCGGCATACATCCGCACCATCAAGGACGAGAATGTGATGGAGATGGCGCTCGTGGAGAATATCCAGCGCGAAGACCTCAACGCCATCGAGATTGCTCTTGCTTATGAGCATCTGCTTGAAAATACAGGTATGACTCAAGAGAAGGTTTCGGAGCGTGTGGGCAAAAGTCGTGCTGCGATAACCAACTATCTGCGACTGCTGAAGCTTCCTGCTCAGATACAGATGGCATTACAGAAACATGAAATCGACATGGGTCATGCTCGTGCCTTGTTGGCATTGGATAGTCCTTCGCTTCAGATTCGCCTTTTTAAGGAGATTCAGAAGAATGGATATTCTGTACGCAAGGTAGAGGAAATGGTTCAACACCTAAAGAATGGCGAAGACATAGAGAGCAGCAAGAAGAAGATTGTTGCCAAGAACGCCTTGTCGGAAGAGCTTTCGGCTGTGAAGACTCGCCTATCGCAATTCCTTGATACTAAGGTGCAGCTCACTTGCTCTCCTAAGGGCAAGGGCAAAATCAGCATTCCTTTCGCTAACGAAGAGGAGCTGGAGAAAATCATGAACATGTTCGACAAACTGAAAGGACAATAATACTGTGGGTAACACTTTTTCCTACACTCTACGTTGTATCGTGGTTGGGATAGCTTTGCTTGTCTCGGCTTGCCTGAACGTGTATGCTCAAAAAAACGACACCTCAGTTAGCGACACCATCGCCAAGAAGGTGGAACGTATCGACAGCATTAGCAAAATGGCTATCGCGACAGAGCAGGTGGCATATACCGACTCTGCATGGAAAGCCGACTCGCTAAAGATGATGACTGAGGAGATAAAGACTCCAAAGCAAATCGTTGCTGCTACAGACACCACAAAGCATCGTCGCGACTGGGCAACATGGAAACCAGACCCAAAGAGGGCTATGTGGTTGGCATTGGTATTGCCTGGAGCAGGTCAGATATACAACCGCAAATACTGGAAGTTGCCTATCATCTATGGCGGATTCGTAGGATGCGCCTACGCCATGAGATGGAACAACATGATGTATCGCGACTATTCGCAAGCATATCTCGACATCATGGACGACGACCCTACAACGGAGAGCTATAACCAATTTCTACATCTCGGCAACAAGATAACGCCAGAGAATATGGAACGCTGGAAGACAATCTTCAAGAAGCGTAAGGATAGATACCGTCGTTGGCGCGACATGAGTTTCTTCTGTATGCTTGGAGTCTACGCATTTTCTGTGATAGATGCTTACGTAGATGCCTCGCTATCAGAATTCGACATCAGCCACGACTTGAGTATGAGAGTATCGCCTGCTGTGATAAGTAGCAAGACCGATTTCACAGGTAGCCGACATACGTCGTTGGGTGTGAGCTGTAGTCTAAACTTCTGATGAAGACTACACCTTATTATATATATAATATATAAGAGCCGCTCACACCTTATTATATATATGCCATATAGCTAAACAACATAAAAGAACATAAACGAATTCTACAGATATAAAAAACATAATGAAGAAAACATTTTTGATAGCAGCTGCCATGATGTTTTGCATGCCAAGCTTCATGTCTGCTCAAAACGATGACACAGATATAATTGTTACTGACGAAGAAGGCAACGAGGAAGAATTTGAAGTACCCGAAGCCATGACATACGAGCTTGACAGTTTGCTCAACCTCTACAATGCAAAGACATATTTGAAGCCAGACAACAACTGCAACATGTCGGACGTGAACCCTGTATACGACAAGGACACTTACAAACAACGTCTCAACCGCATGCCTACTATCATAGAGATGCCATACAACGAGGTGGTACAGCAGTTTATCGACCGCTATAGTGGTCGCCTTCGTCGCTCTGTAAGCTACATGCTCGGAGCACAAAACTTCTACATCCCTATATTCGAGCAGGCTCTCGAAACCTATGGCATGCCTCTCGAACTGAAATACTTGCCTGTTATCGAGTCGGCTCTCAACCCTAAAGCTGTATCAAGAGTTGGCGCTACAGGTCTTTGGCAGTTTATGGTTACCACAGGTAAGCAATATGGACTTGAGGTAAACTCTATGGTCGACGAACGTTGCGACCCTGTGAAGTCGTCGTATGCTGCTGCCAACTATCTTAGCGACCTCTACAAGATATTCGGCGATTGGAATCTCGTTATCGCAGCCTATAACTGCGGACCAGACAACATCAACAAGGCTATACATAGAGCTAATGGCGCTAAGGACTATTGGGAAATATACCCTTACTTGCCAAAGGAAACTCGCGGATATGTGCCTGCATTTATCGCAGCCAACTATATCATGAACTACTATTGCGACCACAACATCTGTCCAATGACAACAACTTTGCCTGTAAAGACAGATACCGTGATGGTAGACCGCGACGTACACTTTGAACAGATATCAAAGGTGCTTAATATTCCTATAGATCTGATAGCAAACCTCAATCCACAATACCGTCGTAACATCGTCAACGGTAGCAACAAGCCTTCTGCTATCCGTTTGCCTGAGTCAAAGGCAATAGCTTTTATCGACAATCAGGATTCTATCTATGCTTATGTTCCAGAGAACGTTACTACAAAGCGTACTGAGGTTAGCGTAAACACAAGCAACTTAGCTTACAAAGACTCAAGATCGTCACGCCACTCTTCAAGCCGTAAGAGCAAGAGCCGTAGAAGTAGAAAAAGAACAAAGAGCGTAACCATACGTCAGGGTGACACTCTTGGCGCTATCGCAGCTCGCAACAATACAACTGTAGCTAAACTAAAGAGGCTCAATCGTATTAAGGGCTCAAGCATCAGGGCAGGCAAAAAGCTGAAGGTGAAATAATCCTTCGCTTGCCCCACACCCCCACACTAACCCTCAATTATAATCTTATTATCACGTGGTCCAAACAACAATAATAAATTTTGGAGGACATGACAATGGACAATCAGGACACTATCAACAAAGAGAGAGAAATTGCCGACGACAAGATGATAACCGCGGCTTTCGATAAGCTCATGAAGACTTATCTCGATTCTCCTCATCGCAAAAAGGTGGATATCATCACCAAAGCTTTCAACTTCGCCCGCCAAGCACACAAAGGTGTAAGACGACTATCGGGCGAACCATATATCATGCACCCTATTGCCGTTGCACAGATAGCATGCGAGGAGATGGGGCTTGGATCAACAAGTATTTGTGCCGCACTCCTGCATGATGTTGTCGAAGATACCGACTACTCGGTAGAAGACATCGAGAATATCTTCGGTTCGAAGATAGCTATGATTGTAGACGGACTTACAAAGATTAGTGGTGGCATATTCGGAGATAAGGCTTCGGCTCAAGCCGAAAACTTTAAGAAGTTGTTGCTCACTATGAGCGACGATATCCGAGTGATATTGATTAAGATTTGCGACCGTCTGCACAACATGCGCACTTTGGCTTCGCAAGCTCCTAATAAGCAATACAAGATTGCTGGCGAAACGATGTATATCTATGCTCCTCTCGCCAACCGTCTTGGACTAAACAAGATAAAGACTGAACTTGAAGACCTTAGCTTCAAATATGAGCATCCTGAAGAATATAAGGATATCACAAATAAACTTTCTATGTCGGAAGAGCAACGCCAAAAGCTCTTCAAAGACTTCACCACTCCTATTCGTGCAGCCCTCGACTCTCTTGGCATACAATATGAAATCAAGGCAAGAGTGAAGAGTCCTTATTCTATTTGGAATAAGATGCAAAACAAGCATGTTTCGTTTGATGAGATTTATGATATCCTTGCCGTGCGTATCATCTTTACTCCTAAAGAGCGCGCCAACGAAATCAACGAATGTTTCAACATTTATGTTGCAATAAGCAGAATATATAAGAGCCATCCAGACCGCTTGCGCGACTGGCTCAACCATCCTAAGGCAAATGGATATCAGGCTCTCCACGTCACTCTGATGTCTAAACAGGGTAAGTGGATTGAGGTACAGATTCGTAGCGACCGTATGGACGAAATTGCAGAACAAGGTTTTGCTGCGCATTGGAAATATAAAGATGGAAACAATGGACATGAAGACGATGGCGAGCTCAACGATTGGCTAAGCACTATCAAGGAAATTCTCGACGACCCACAGCCTGATGCTATGGACTTCCTCGATGCTATAAAGCTCAACCTTTTTGCATCTGAAATATTCGTGTTTACTCCTAAGGGCGAGGTGAAGACGATGCCTGCCAACTGTACAGTCCTCGACTTTGCATTCCAAATACACACCTTCCTTGGTAGCCATTGTATCGGAGCTAAAGTAAACCACAAGCTCGTACCGCTAAGCCATAAGCTCAATAGTGGTGACCAGGTAGAAGTGCTTACTTCCAAGTCGCAACATGTACAGCCCGATTGGATAAACTTTGTTTCTACTGCTAAGGCTAAGGCCAAGATACAGGCAATATTGCGCCGCGACAACCGCGAGACTCAAAAGAAGGGCGAAGAAACTCTTAAGCAATGGCTACAGACGAACGAAATAGAACTTTCCACATCTGTTCTCGATCAGCTTTGCTCATTCCATGGTGTGCAGAAGCCTGAAGAATTATTCCTTGGATTAGGCAACAGGACAATATTACTTGGCGAGAAAGATATCAACGAGCTCCATGGTAAGAGCCAAAAGAATGAGAGCTCTGGAGGAGGATGGAGAAAGTTTGTTCCTTTCCTTGGCAAGAGCAAAGACAAGAAGGAAGCTGTGCCACCAAGCGACAAGAAGCTTGTGGTAGGGAAAGAATTCAATAAGAAGATTCCTTGCGTAATCTCCGAGAAGACCATCGGCATGTATATCCTTCCTACTTGTTGTCATGCTATTCCTGGTGACGACATCCTTGGATATATCGACAACAAAAACCAGGTGGAGATACACAATCGTGCGTGCCCTGTTGCCAACCGACTAAAGTCAAGTTTCGGCAATCGCATCCTTGATGCTAAATGGGATATGCACAAGGTATTATTCTTTGATGCAACTATCCAGATTAGAGGTATCGACCGCAAGGGCATGCTTCACGATATATCTGAGGTGATATCAGAGAAGCTTGATGTCAACATCCATCGCATCACCATCAATGCAGACAAAGGCATCTATGATGGCAAGATAGAGATTCGTGTTCACGATCGCTCTGAAGCTCAAGAGATTGTAAACGCTCTCAAAAAGATTGATGACCTCAAGGAGGTTAAACAGATAATGTAAATATTCCTATATCTACACCCCTCCCTATTTTCCATCCTCGTGTGAAGCCGTTTCTACGGCTTCACCTCAAGGCGAGACATAATATAAACATAAACAAACTATGAAGCTAATTACAACAACTCTACTTCTTATGCTCTCAGCCATCACGGCTATGGGCGCAAACAAATACGACAACCCTGATACCATCTTCGTAGCTCGCGACGGTACAGCCGAATTCCGCAACATTAGCGAAGCCATAGAGGTTTGTCGTGCTTTTATGGAATATCATAAGGTGATATACGTTAAGAAAGGAGTCTACAAGGAAAAACTCGTTATCCCTTCATGGCTCGACAACATAGAAATATGTGGCGAAGACCGCGACAATACCATCATCACCTACGACGACCATGCCAACATAAAGCTTCCTGAAACAGGCAAGGGTATGGGCACTTTCCGCACTTACACTCTGAAGATACAAGGCAACGACATTACCTTGAAGAATATCACCATCGAAAACAATTCTGCTCGACTTGGTCAGGCTGTTGCCCTACATACCGAAGGAGACCGTCTATCGTTCATCAACTGCCGTTTCCTCGGACATCAGGATACTATCTACACAGGCAAAGCCTCAACTCGCCAGCTATTCAAAGACTGCTATATCGAAGGCACTACCGACTTCATCTTTGGTCCTTCTACAGCTTGGTTTGAGTCGTGCACCATCCACTCAAAGGCTAATAGCTATATCACAGCAGCCTCTACTCCTGCCAACCAGACTTATGGCTACATTTTCAACCATTGCCACCTCACGGCAGCAGACAATATTAATAAGGTGTATCTCGGTCGCCCATGGCGTCCATATGCTCATACCTTGTTTATGAACTGCACCATGGATAGCCATATCAGACCAGAGGGATGGGAGAACTGGAGAAATCCTGCGAACGAAAAGACTGCTCGCTATCAAGAGTATAATAATACAGGCGCTGGTGCCAATACTTCAAAGCGAGTTGGTTGGAGCCATCAGCTAACAAAGAAAGAAGCACAAGGAATAACCATCGAAAAGGTTTTCCATAGCGATACAAGCTGGCTTCCATCTTGCATGAAATAAATAAGAATATAAAAACATTATAAAAGCAAACAGCACATAGCCAAAGACATGAGTCTGGCTATGTGCTGTTTGCATATCATGCAATATAATCTTCTTATACCAAAGAATTTATATACGAGATAATGATTATACCAAAGAGTCGAGATGTTTCTTCAAATCCTTAAGCTGGTCTCTTACAGATATCAAAGTCTCAAGTATATCGGCACTACGGTCGGCACCCTCACGATTAGCCGCAAGCATCTTCTTTGCTGCAGCAATCTTGAAGCCACGCACCTTGATAAGGTTATAGACAACCTTGAGCTGTTCTATATCCTTCTCTGTATACTGTCTGATACCCGTTCCTCTGGCTGTACGAGGCTTAATCTGAGGGAATTCTGATTCCCAGAAACGCAACGTACTCTCAGCAACGCCCAATTGCTGCGCCACCTCCTTTATAGAGAAATATATCTTAAGGTTTTTATCTGTATTAAGAGCCATAGTTGACAAATTACATCTAATTTGGGACAAAGATAGTAAATATTTTGCATATTTCAATCTACAATCGTCTTTTTATTAGTATCTTTGCACAAGTTTTTAATCGTCAGCTTCTTGTCTAAGCTATAACATGGCAGCAATAAGCTAAGAAGATTAAAATATCAAGGATAAATAAAACAAAAACATACAAACAGAAATGATGACAGCTAATGAAGTGCGCGAATCCTTCAAGAAGTTCTTTGAAGGCAAAGGCCACAAGATTGTTCCATCAGCACCTATGGTAATCAAAGACGACCCAACGCTGATGTTTACAAATGCAGGTATGAACCAATGGAAAGACATCATCCTCGGTACTAAAGACCCTGGTAAGGATGTTCGTCGTGTTGATACACAGAAGTGTCTCCGTGTAAGCGGTAAGCACAACGACCTCGAAGAGGTTGGTCACGATACTTACCACCACACAATGTTCGAGATGCTCGGTAACTGGAGCTTCGGCGACTACTTTAAGGAGGGTGCCATTGATTTGGCATGGGAGTATCTTACTGAAGTTTTGAAGCTCAACCCTGCCGATCTCTACGTTACCGTATTCGAGGGTAGCAAGGAGGAAGGTCTGGAACGCGACAACG
>OWJF01000359.1_pt1 | contig 23322 bp, 10 predicted proteins | sample 1732941 | NCBI WGS metagenome assembly OWJF01 (sample SAMN05065770, study PRJEB22554) | human gut metagenome | biome: ENVO:2100002; feature: ENVO:00000062; material: ENVO:00002003 | host: Homo sapiens | place: USA
GAGATGCAGCGTAGTCTCGTGGGCTCGGAGATGTGTATAAGAGACAGGATTTCCGACCCGGACAAGAGAGCTAAATACGACCAGTATGGTGAACAGTGGAAGAATGCCCAGGCTTACGAACAGGCGGGCGGTGGCTTTGGCGGTTTCGGCGGTGCTGGCGGAGGTGGGGGCAATCCTTTCGAGGGATTCGACTTCAGTAGTTTCGGTTCGGGAGGCAGTGGTTTCAGCAGCTTCTTCGAGAATCTCTTTGGAGGTAGAGGACGCAGCGCTGGCGGCAATGCTGGTTTCTCTGGATTCTCTGGCTTCGGAGGCGGTGCTGGTGGCGCTGGCTTCGGTGCTGGTGCTGAATATGGCACGGGTGGCTGCGGTGGTTGTGGCGGTCAAGGCACTCGTCAGAGCAATGGCGAGATGAACATGAACGTCAACCTCGATATGTACACCGCCTTGCTCGGTGGCGAGGGTATTGTCAAACTCAGCAATGGCACGAAAATCAAGTTGAAAATCAAACCTGAGACGCAGAACGGCACCAAGGTGCGTGTGCGTGGCAAGGGCTATGACCGAGGCGATGGCACCTTCGGCGACTTGATTATCACGTACAATGTGAAGTTGCCTACGGGGTTGAATAAAAAGCAAAAGGAACTCTTAAAACAAATGAAGGAAGCCAACTAGGCTTCCTTCATTTGTTTTATTCTGTTGTGACCTTCGCCATGTTGAAAGCGGAAATCTTGCCGCTAGGAGAAACTGTGGCGTTAATCTTATAGTTGTTCTGCGTCTTGCTGCCATCTGTCTTATCGACATCTTGGCGAGCGGTAAACTGCACTTGGAACTCATACTCTTGGTCGCCCACTTCTCTCTTCTTTACCTTGTAGTCGTTGTTAAGATGCCAGTTCATGTTGCTCACATCTTCCTTGTAGAGCTTGTGCATGAAGGTGACAACGTCCGACTTGGTGGCAGAAGTCTTGCCGAGGAGTGAGGAGAGGATGTCCTCGCAAGTAGCTGTCAATCCGTCCTCATTGCGAGAGTTGATGCTCTGGAAGAACTGGCGGAAGAGTCCGCTGATCACTTGGCTCTCTTCTGGCTGCACCTCGCTGCTCTTGATCTTCTGAAGAGCTTCCTCTGCCTCTTCGATATGGGAGCCATCGGCGTGGGCATCTAGGTATGCCTGGTAGCCATCCACGGTGTTGTCCTTCAGAGCCATCTGCCAGTCGATGGAGTCGATTTTGTTCCAAACCTCCTGCTTGTGAGGAGAGTTTGGATATTTCTGTAGGTATGCCTCCAGGGCTTCCTTCGAACCGCTTACGAGAGCGTTGGTCCAGTCTTGGTCCACTTGCTGGAGCATATTGAGATGCGCCATAATGGAGTCTCGGTGAGCCTCGTCGGCCTCCTTGTAGGTGTCAAGATAGCTTTGAAGCACCATCGGGTCGCTGCTCTGCATAGCATATTCGTAAGCCTCTTGCTCCTTGTTTCTGTTGGCGCTGTCGTAGAAGTAGTACATCACTCCGCAAACGAGAATGGCAAAGATGAAGGAGACGATAAGGATGGAGCGGCTGCCCTTCTTCTTTTTCTCCTCACCTTGAGGAGAGGCGTTTCCATTTCCTCCGTAAGTATTCCCTGCATTGGCTCCAATGGGCGGTGGAGTTGGGGTTCCGCTCAGTCGAGTGGTCGATTGAGGAGTGGGAGGTATAGTAGAAGCTTGGCTCTGTGAAGTCGATGCTTGCGAATAAGCCGTGCCTTGCGAATAAGCTGATGCTTGGGATGCTGCGGTCGGAGGAATAGGTGGTTGAGAGGTGTAGGTAGGGCGATGGCAGTTAGGGCACATCTCCTGGTCCTTGAAATACACTTCGCCACAATTAGGGCATTTGGTTACCTTTCCCGCAATCTCCACGCCGCAGCTAGGACAAACGGGTGCTTTGTCGCTAATCTGATGTCCGCACTCAGGACATTTTATAATTGCCATAAAATGATTTTTTTATTATAATTGAAAATGTTGTTTCTAGTGTATGATGAAGGAATGCTTTTGACCCTTCGAGATGCGATAGTATTCGGGGGCTAGAATGGCATCCGTAAGTGAATGTCAATGTCCGAGTTGATTATCGATGTCGGAATCTGATCTCTCGGAGCCGGTGCTTTCCCATGAATCGGCTTTTATCGACATAGCCGTTCACGCCGTTGAGCCTTCCCTTTCCGGTGTATTGCCACATCTCGAAGTCCCTGCCGTCTCGGAGCACGGGCTCGCGCTTGGTGTATTGCGCTATCATGAGCTTGTAGCTGTCGAGCTTGCCCAGCAGGTAGTTGTCGTAGAAGTTGGCGCCAGTATAGATGAGTGGCTTCTGCTTGTAGGCTTTCTCCACGAGGTGTAGGAACTTGAAGAGGGAGTCGCAGAACTCCTTCGTGCCCATTCCGCTCTTGGTCTCCACGTCGATCATGGGCAAGAGATCTTGGTCGCCTGGCCGGCATTGCGCCATAAAGTTGGCGAGTTGTGTCTTTTGGGGGATGCGGGCACGATAGAAGTGGTAGGAGCCCACCTTGAGTCCGTATCGATGCGCCAGGTCGATGTTCTGTTTGTATTTGCTATCCACGTTGTTGCCGCCCTCGGTAGCCTTCAGATAGACGTATGCCATCTTGGAGTTGTCGCCCACGGTCTCCCAGAACACGTTGCCCTGGTAGTGGCTGAGGTCGATGCCATGCACGTGCTGGCAAGTGTCCTCGCATTGTACCTGTGCGTGGATGCCGAGCGTGGTAAATAGTGTCAATATAGTGATGATGATTTGCTTCATAATTGCAAAGTTACGAAAAACGTCTGACATTTCTGCCAGACGCTCTCTTTTTTTATATATATTTAAATTTCATGTCATATAAATTATTCCTCTATCTCAGATAGCGACTTGAAGAAGCTATTAAGAAAGTTGCAAGTGGTCTCTATCGGCGCATATCCGAAGTATCTCATGCTGCGGCGGAGGTTCTTTCGCATCGTGCCACCGGTGGTATGCACGAAGCCCACTTGCGACTCCTGGAACTTGATGTCCTCCATGTCCTTGATGTTATAATATAGAGAGCGTACGGTGAGCTTGCTGGCTCCTCGTTCCACCATCTTGACAAATGGAATCTCGTCTTGCTCGAAGTTGAAGAACTGGATGAGCACGCTGCCTTCCAACTGAGCCATGCGCTGGATGTGGAGCTTGGTGAGCCATGTGTCGAGCTTCACGAAGTCCACCTTGTCGCCACGTGTGCGGAGGTATTGTCCCAGTTGGATGATGCCCCTCAGACTGATGCCGCCCGAATACATGGCGTTGACATTGCTGACAATCAGACGTAAGAGGTAAATGGTCTCCATGGAGGTGTCGATGGCGTGCGGCTCGTCCTGCTGTATTTTGATGAGACGTTTGTTGAGAAAACCGCTGTGCATGGCGACCTCTCCCGAAGGGATGTCGCTGAGATTTTTCATCATCTGGGCAATCTTCTGTTTCTTGAAGGTTGTCATCGGGTCGAGTTGCTCCTTTGTGTCGAAATGCTCGGCACGCAACTTCTTGAAAAGGTTTCTCTGTAAAAAGTCCATTTTGTCCTTTTGTTATTTGTAAGTTACTGATAATCAGTCAAGTATTATTTGTCTTATTAGTAACGAGTAACAAAATAGCAACTTTTAATTGTTAATCTTTGCAAACTCGTTTGCTATGCTTGGCGCAAAGATACAAATTATACTTTATTCACAATCAATCCGCAAAAAGACTTTAACTTAGATTAACACTAATACCTATTATACACCCATTGTATAACTACTAATATCTATTTTCGATTTATCTTACATTCAACACTTTTTTGCATTTGGCGGTTCCAAAAATTACTTCTATCTTTGCATCGTTAATGTTGCAGATTGACAGACTAAAGTAGTCCTCCTTTCAGGCTTTTTTTATTAAGCCTACAAGATATGAGTCCCTTAGTTCTTGCTGCAACCAAGACTTTGGGACTCTTTTTTTATCCCAGAGTTTTTGACAAGACATACGAGGTTCAATCCGTGCAGTCCTCTTCGGAGTTATCGACCGATATATAAAACTGCTCAGTCTAATAGAATATATCCATGTAGGTAAACCCTGCTCTGTCCCATCCATTGACAACAGGTGCCCATCTGCCGAAAGGCACTACCCCTACATAGATGAACCAAACAAAGTGGGTAACTTTGTTCTATGTAGGCTTTAGTAAGGAATAATCTACTGCTTATAGTAGTTGATAATTAAATAAAGGTTTTCCTTGCTGCTGCCCTCTCCCTTATGGGGATGGGTAAAGAATGGATAGTATATATTGTTGAACTATTAAAATAATAAGATTATGAGTGAATTATATTGGTTAGGTGTTTTGGGCACCTTAAATAGTTTGGGTGTGGTTATTGTGGCTCTTTCAGTTTTAGCAATGCTTTTTTTGGCGTTTATACTTGTTACTACTACTTTGGATGGTGACGATATACCTCCTATTTGCTTAAAACTTTTAAAGTTAAGTACTGTTTCCACATTAATAGGATTTCTTATGTGTGTGTTCATCCCTTCGACAAAGAGCCTGCTTATCATCTATGGAGTAGGTGGCACTATCGATTATGTTAAAGAGAACAAGGTTGCAAATAAGATTCCAGATAAGTGCATTAAGGCTCTTGATAAGTATTTGGATGATGCGTTGAAGGAAGATAAAGACAAAGATAAAGAGTAATTATGGTATCAGAATCAGCTAAATATTACCACGATCATCCTTTAGCACGTGAGCGCAAAAAGCGTTATGACACTCGTTTTGAATCTTCTCCTGCTCAGAAGGCTAAGCGTAGGGAATTGGCTCGTCACAACGCTGCTCACGATAAGAAGTATGGGGCAGCTTCTCGCAAGGGCATGGATGCTTCACATACGAAATCTGGAATTAGGTATAAACCATCATCGGTAAATCGTGGTTCCAAGACGGATATGGCAGGGGATAGAAGGGCAAGAGGTGGTCGCTGATAGTGATAAAAAATGGGGAGTGCTCACGCATTCCCCATTGTCGTCCTAACAATCTTTTAACCTAATCAAAAACCTATAACTCAAAAACTTATGAAATGTATTTAAAGCACAACACTAACCTTCTTTTTCTGACATCTGTCTCAATTTCTCGGTGAGAGCATTGTGAACCTCACGCTTATCATCAAGAGTGACAGTCTGTAGCTTAGGGCAGTTGAACTCCAATATCTTGATGAATGATGTGACCTTATCCTTCGGCTCACATTTATTCCAAGCAATCAGGAAGTCTTCCCAAGCCTCTCTTGTAAAGTCAGCACACAACTCACGAAACTCCTTCGTAATAGGAGACTCGTAACCTTTTTGTTTGCCGCCAGTTTTTGCTCTACCTTTCTCGAACTGACCTTTAGTGTTTCTGTCTGCTGCCATTTTTTAAACTATTTGACTGCAAAGTTAGCTATATCCTGATATGTGTAAACCTTATCCATTAACTTTGTGGAATTGCAGACACCTTAATTAATAGATAAGGTTTCTATAATATAAGGTATGCTTATCTTTGTATTATTATTAATAATTTATAATTTCATATATATGATAGGTGCATTAATAGGCGCTGGGCTTGGGCTTGCAAGCAGTATTGCTGGCGGTATAGCTAACCGCAAGGCGAGACGTAAGCAGGAACAGATGTTAGCCCAGCAGCAGAGAGAAAATCAGGCATGGTATGACAGGAAATATAATGAGGATCCTACCAAACGTGCCGATACAGTAAGGTTGCTCACTCAGATGCAGGAGCAGATTAAGAACAGAAACAGAGCAGCTAAGGGCAGACAAGCCGTAATGGGAGGTACGGAAGATTCCACTACTGCGGTAAAGGAGGCGAACAACAAGACTCTTGCTGATACGACCTCTCAGATTGTAGCTGCAAACGAATCTCGTAAGGATGCTATCGAGCAGCAGTATCAGCAGAATAAGCGTTCAATTCAGGGACAACAGATGCAAATGGAAGCCGAGAAGTCTGCTGATACTGCTAACGTTGTAGCTGGTGTGGCTGGTACTGCTGCTAATATCGCTGCTTCTCTTGATAGTGGCAGTGGAAGCAGCAAGGCTCCTAAGCGTCCTGACGTTGCATCGCCTACCGATGCGGATATGGCTAAGTTGGATGCCAAGGTTGGTGCTGCTCCTACCCAGCAGCAAGTAGCGAATGACTTGAATGATATGGTTGGTGACAATGCACCAAAGAAGATTAAAGCATAGCCTATGAAAGCATCAGATATGTTACGTAACAACAATGGCTTGAAGACTACACAGAGTGTACTCAACAAGCAGCAGAGTGGTGTGGATGCTGCCCAAAAGGCGAGTCCTGAGCAGATGAATATGAACACCGCACAAGCTATGTTGCAAGGGAAAGGAGAGCAACTTACTCCTCCCAAGGATGCGCACGAACAGGCTGCAAGGATGAACCAGCAGACTGCTGAGGGTATGCTTAATGGCTCTATTCCTACAGACAAGCCTTCCGTTCCTATCGTGAAGAAGGATGAGCCTCAGCCTAAGCAGCTATCTTATGCGGACATGTATAAGATGCTGAATCCTGAGCGTGAGGAGACTGCTGAACAGATGGCGAATAGAGAGAAGAAGGAACGCACGAAGGCTCGTATCGCTGCACTGGGTGATGGTCTCCGTGCGCTCTCTAATATCTACTTTTCGACTAAGGGAGCCAAGGTGGTACACAATCCCGAGTCGGATATGACTAAGGTTGTGAATAAGCGCAAGGAGTACATGGATGCTCAGAGAGAAAGGAATCGGGCGGCATGGCTGGCTGGTTATCAGAGGGCGATGGCTCTTGATGAGGAAGCTCGAAAGAATGACCTGACCCTTGCTGAACAAATCAGGTATCACGATATGATGAATGATAATAATAAGGCGAAGAATGACCTAGGGCAGCAGAGAATTGACCAAGGTAACAGAAGACTTGACTTATCGAAGATGAAGTATCAGACTGATGCTGATTACAAGAAGGCAGTCTTGGCTATCAAGAAGGCTCTGGCTGATGGTCAAATATCTCATTGGCAAGCGCAGGAGGCTATTCAGCGTATGAATGCTGAGACTGGTCGTGTTCGTGCTAACAAGTCGTCGGGCGGTGGCAGTTCAAGAACTGGCTCATACTCAGGAGAGGTAGATGAGTACATGGATTTGATGGAGAAAGACCCTGAGGGTATGGCTGAGGCTGCAAGGGAAGTGAAGAAGATGGGTTACTCACCGAAGACTGCTGCTGGAAAGAAGGCTCAGAAGATTGCTTATCAGCGTAAGCATGGTAAGGGTAAACTGAACCATAAGCCATCAACAAACAAAGGTGGTAAGAAGAAGACTGGTGTGAACTGGTAGTGTTAATTAATAATATACATATATCATGGCAGAAAGACCATTATACACTTTATATAAGAATCTGAAAGCGCAGAACTATGATGTGCCTAACGATTACAATAAGTTTGAAAGTGCCCTGACAAGAGACGGAAAGAGCGGTGCGGACAACAGACACGCTATCTACGAGAACTTGAAGGCTCAGAACTTTGATGTTCCTGATACCTATGAGCGTTTCTACTCTGCACTCTTTGTACCTCGTAGTAGGACATCATCAAGGGCGAAAGGCGGTAGTGTTCCTATGAGTGCTGCTGACCGTGCTCGTTTCTCTGCTGGGGCAGCAGCTATCTCGGCAAGCGCAAAGCAGATAGTTAATAATGCTGGCAGATACAGCCGACTGAAACAACGCAAGCAGAAGCAACAGAAGGATTTTGGTCGTGTGAATTTGGGCACTCATCAGACTCCTTATGGCGGTGATGCAAATAATGTGGTGAAGGATGAGTTTGCTTACAATCCTGAGACTGGCAAGGCTGGGGCATACGTTACCTCAGACAATGAGAATGTTTATTCTCAGAATGATGCTGAGCAGAAACAAGCTATCCTTGACGAGCAGAATAACGCTTATCAGCAAGCGGTAGATACTGGCGAGATTCCATCCGTATTTGATGTTCGTAACAAGAATGGTAACTATGACTTGCAGGAGAACATCGGCAAGAATGGAACATACCTTACTGAGGAGGGTTCTCAAAAGCAGTTTGACAAGAAACTGGCTGATGCCTATGCTCGAAAGAAGGAGATTGAGGCTCTTATCGCTGAGGATAATCGCCAACACGGAAATCCTTTGCTCTCTTATGGTGCTAGTATCGGTGCAGGTAACGGAAGAACTGCCGAGCAGAGTGACTATAGAAATAAGTTGGCAACCTCTCTTTCTCTGATTACTGAGCAGATTGGTGCGCTTGAAGCGGTGAAACAATATCCTACAAGTAGCTGGGGTGAGGATGCCTTGAAGGCTCTTGACAATACTGTATTTACTGCCAAAACATGGGATTTCGGTCTGACAGACTTCGCTATCATGGGGCAGATGGAGCGTATCAAGACCAAGATGGATAACAACATTCCTCTCTCTGGTTCTGATAAGATTCTCCTGAAGAGTAAACTGGGTGCGGATGCTGCTGCGGCTCTCGAAGACGAGAAGATGGGTAACGTCTATCGTTGGACGAAAATTGCAGGGCAGAGTCTCCCATTTATGGCTGACTTCTTCCTGACTGGCGGTTATGGTGGTATTACCAAGGGCATCAGTCGTGGAGCCTTGAAATTTGCTGCAAAACGTGGCATGGGAAAGGTGAGTGCTGCCATTTTGAAGAACACTGGTATCGTGGCTGGCGATGTTATCGGCTCGTATGCGATGGCAGGAACTGAGCAAGCGTTGAAGACTGGTGCTGACATCATGCAGCGACATCTTGGTAATCTGTATCAGGATGAGAAGGGTGATTATAAGTTTGGCACTTTCGATGAGAATGGAAATCTTCTGCATGAGGGTGGTGAGTCTATTGGTACTGCACTCTATAAGGGTATGACCTCTGCTATGGTAGAGAACTATACTGAAAAACTCTTCGGTCACAACTATGGTATCAAGAAGGGTGCTGTCAACTTTATGGAGAAACATGGTATGAATGCTTCTGCTGAGTTCTTCAAGAATATCGGCAAGAGTGGCTGGTACACCAATTCCAAGAAGTGGATGGAGAAGTTCGGTATCAATGGTTTCGGTGAGGAAGTGATGGAGGAGGAGATTGGTATTCCTCTTCACGCTTTGCTGGATGGTGAAGGAAAGGTGAGTGACCTCCTTGATGCTAAGCAGCAACTCGACATTATCGGTGGTATGGCTATCTCTGTTGGCTCTATGTATGCGATGGGTGCTGGCTCCAGACCTGTAAAAGGCATCTACAATCGTGCTCAGTACTACCGATTCCGTAACAAGGTAAACGTGGCTGATAACGATGCACAGAGTCTTTTGGGCGATAACTGGGCAGACATCAAGGACAAGATAGACAACGCAACCAACGAGCAGATGGGTGGTGTTCTCGCTGATATTCTCAGACAGAGAGATACTATGACCAAGGAGCAGATTAATGCTGCTGTCAACTATGGTGTGAACCTGATGAAGATGCGTGGCTACAATATTGCTAAGACTGCTGAAATGAATGCCAAGGAGATTACCAATGAGCCTACAACACCTGAGGAGCAGCATCAGGCAGATATTGACAACGCTTATACAGAAGGACACAATGCCGATGATGCAGATACGCATGAGATTCAATTAGATCAAGAAGACAAACAGAAGTCTCTTGCCCAACTTCTCGGTATATCAGAGCAGCAGTTGGTATCAATGAGTGATGAGAATCTTGAAGCACTCTCTGGTCGTGATGACAATATTGATAGGGCTATCTATGACTATCAGTTGTCTTCCGCTCGCTATCAGGGTGTGGTTGATAATGCACAAGACAAGGTTGACCTCGCTGCTCACCAGGCAGAACAGAGAGTGAATATGTACACAGACCAAAGTCGTGGCTCCGTCCGTAACGCTACTATCAAAGCATCAGGCGGTGCGGAAGACTATGGTGTGTATATTATCAGTGGTAATATTGCCACTCACGATGATGGCTCCATTGATGTAAGCAATAGCGATGATATGATTCTCTACTTTGACCCGACAACGAATAGTGTAGAACACGCTGATGCGTTGATGTTCGCTGAACTGGGAGAAGAACTTCCTGCCGATGATGTGAAGGCTCAGGCGGTAGCTGATGCAAAAGAGAATGCCATCAAGGAAGTGGCTGGTATAATTGACGGAACTGTAGAGGTTGGCTCCCAATTTTCTGTTACCGATGCGGATGGAACAGAGCATACTTATGAAGTGCTCGCTGATAATGGTGATGGTACTGCCATGATTACTATTGATGGTAATGTACCTACAGAACTTGTTAAGGGTGAGAATGTACAGATTCCAGTCTCGTTTGAAGAGTTGTAGAAGATGAAGGATGAGTCTGACCAGCAGAGATTGCAAGCAGCAAAGGATCAACGAGAACAGATGGAGAAAGAGCGTGCTGAGCAGCAGAATCAGGAGACAGAGGAGACTCAACCTTCATTTGATTTCAATCAGATACTCAATGATAATGGTAACGTGGTGCTTGCTGATGTACTCGGCAAGGATGGTAATACAAAATATCCAAACTCCCAGTTGTTTCTTATCCGTGATTCAGGTGCAAAAGCTAAGGTGATGGAATTGAAGAGTGATGGCACTCTCGTTCCTCATGCGGTAAACAAGAAAGATGTGAGAACTGCTACTACTATGTCGCTCGATGAGTATAAGCAAGCATTTGCTGTCTCCTCAATGATAGAGGATAATAGTGGAGAGAATAGAGGTGAGATAGAGGTGGAGACTCCGACAATAGGGGGAGAGACTGCTGGTCCTGCTGAGGAAACTGCCGCTCCTGAATCTGCTGAGACTCCTGCAACAGAACAGACTCCTTCTGCTCCTGCCATTACTCTTGAAGATGGAACCATCGTACCTATGCTGGAGAATGGCAATCCTGACTTCTCGAAGCTGACTGCCGCACAGACTGCCGAGTTGTATGACTCCCAGTTTGGCGAGGATGCAGATAGTATCGTGTCTGGATATGTATCTGATGCAAAGAAGGCACTCGACAAGGCTAACAACATGACCGTGAAGGGTAAGACTTTCGTGGAACAGAAGGCTGCTAAGCAAGCCAAGGAGAAGGCTATTGCTGATGCTCAGGCGGCTTATGACTCTGCTGTCGCTATCCGTGATGCCTATAATGAGCGACAACTATCCAAGGAGCAAGATACTCCTGAGGGCAGAAGAAACCTGATTGAGAAGGCAAGAAGAAAGTTTGCTCGCTTGAAGAGTGCGGTAAAGGATGATGCTGATGCGGTTGCTCAAATCTATAAGGAGACGGTTGGAACTCTGCTGCATCGTCTGTATGATGGTACAGGCATTGATGTGACAGATACCATTCCGCTTACTGCTGAGGAGTATGTAGCAAGTAATCTCGGTGCTCACTCTCTCAATTACGAGGGAACAGAGACAAGTAAGGGTGTTAAGCAGGAGACTGGGTTGAGTAGAGAAGACTTTGCCAAGACCCAGTTGCTCGCTGCTGATGGCAAGGGAACTACCATTGATGCGCTCGTTCACAGCTTGTGGGAGAATCGCCCATCCAACCTTGATTCGCTCAACACTCAGGATATTCGTAACGCACTTATCGGTGTACTCACAAGTGGGTTCAAGGCTTCGGAAGCAAGAAGTTATGTTGAGAATATTCGTATCGCTCAGGCAGAGAAACTCATTGAAGAAGAAAGGACTGCTGCTGAGAATGCCGCATATTACGAGCAGCAGAAAGCTAAGGAGGAGGAAGAAAAGGAAAAGGCTGAACTGGAGAAGAAAGCAGAAGAGGAGAAGAAAAAGGCTGAGGAAGAAAAGGCTGAGGAAGAAAAGGCTGAGGAGAATGAGAATACTGAGTTCCCTGACAAACTACAGGAGGGGAGTAAGGCTATTGAAGTTCCTGAGGATGCAACGGATGAGAAACCTTTGGGTGAACAGCGTACAAAATCACCTTTCTTAGTTAGAGAAAATGGCAAGCAGCAAACAGAAACCGAGAGTGATGCTGATGTTGAGAAGAATAAGGTGGATGATATGAAGGTCGTTGACAACATCGTGGGGCAGAAGACTCGCAAGACCTTAGAGAAGTTAGCAAAGATGATGGGTGCTAATATTCAATGGCTGTACTCTAATAAGCAATTCAATGGAAGGTTTGATGAAAAGACCAATACAATATATCTTACATTGGATTCTTCCATTACAGAAGGTGTTCAGTTCATTTTCGGTCACGAAATGACTCACGAAATGAGAACAAAGAATCCTGCTGCTTATGAGGAGTTGAAGACTCTTGTAAAGAATATGATGGGAGAGGATGCTTTCTCTACTAAAACAGATAAGATGCAAAAGCGATACAAGGAAGGTGGTGCAAGGTATTGGAATGACAGAAATGCCATTGAAGAAGAGGTTGTCGCTGACCAGTTGGGTATTTGGATAAGAGATGCAAACTATGCTCATACTCTCTTGCTCAAAATGTCTCATCCTTTGCTTGCGAAATTGCATGAGATTGTCAATAGCTTCCTGATGGCTCTTCATGGAACGGAGTTTTCTGATGATATGCGTCTGATTCTTCGCTCCATCGAACAAGCCTATGTGAAGACTGCCAATGGTCAGGTGACAAACTCTGAGACTGGCGAAGATGTTTCGTTCTCTCTACGTCAAAAGCCTGAGCCTAAGAAGAAGGGTATCGGCTACAAGGTATTCGTGCTAAAGGATGGCAAACTCTATCCACCTATGGTAGCGAACCCTGATGGTGCTGCTACTCCAGTTGGTGTATGGCTCGATGCCGATGCGGCTCCTATAGCAGGAGAAAGCAAGACTGGCAGACCTCAGGTTAAGCAGGGCGGCAAGGGAACACAAGGCGGTAGCGGTAAGTTAGCCTATAGACCAGGCTGGCATCTTGGTGTCGTACCTTATGCTATACAGTTCAACCGTAAGGATGCAGATGGAAACAAGACTCTCTTCCCTAAGAACTTCGTCTTCGCTGAGGTGGAGTATGCTGCTGATGTTGATTATCAGGAGGAAGCTCGCCAAGAGGGTATCAATCCATCGGGCAAGTATCAGCACTCACTCGCTGGCTTGAAACATCTACCTACTGATGGCTATTATATGTATCGTACCAACCCGAACCCTGAGACTGACCCTTGGGTGATTACTGGTGCGATGAAGGTGAACCGTATTTTGACCAGAGCAGAGCAAGCTGACTTGGTAAGCAAGGCTGGTCGTGAACCTCAGCAGATTCAGGAGGGCGATATTGTTACTGATGATGTGGTGAACAGCATCAATCAGGAGATAGCTGATGCTCCTAAGTTCTCCATCAAGACCTATCATGGCTCCCAAGCATCATTTGACAAGTTCGACCACTCATTCATGGGTAGCGGTGAGGGTGCTCAAGCTTACGGCTGGGGAACCTATGTGACCGAGGTGGAAGGTATCGCTAAGGCTTATGCTAAGCAGAATAGCGCAAAGCGGAATACTGAATACTCTTCTGCAAAGTTTGAGTATGACACAGCCAAGTCTTCTTATAACTTCGCAAAAGGTACTTACGACTTCCGTATGCAAGATATAGACAAGTTGAATAATACACTAAAATGGGCTAAGGAACAACTTGTCAAAGCTAAGGAAAGCAATCGCAAGAATTGGATTGATGAGTTCGAGGCGAGAGTGGCTGACACAGAAAGAGCTTTGAAAGAGAACCAAGATAAGTTGCAGGATGAAAAGGCTGAAATGGGTAAGGCGAAGAAAGAAATGGATGAGGCAAAGAAACGTCTTGATGCCATTCCTGAGCCTGAGCGTAATCTTTACACCGTTGAGATTCCTGACGATACTGGTAGTAACTATATTGAATGGGACGGAAAAGCACCAGACGGATTGAAGGAGAAGGTTCTTGATAGATTGTACAATAAGCGCAGAGAGGACTTCGTGGATAAATTGCGCAAAGCAGGATTTAACGATGATCAGATTAAGGAAGAGGCTGATTACACCGTCAACAAGGAGGAAATGGCTGACACATACCTTAAGCATTCCGTTACTGGTGGTGGTCTGTATCGGGATTTGTCTTATTACTTAGGAGAACAGAAGAAAGCTAGCCTATTCCTTAAGGATATGGGAATTGATGGTGTGAAGGTTATCGCCAAGCGCAACGCTGGTGGCAACAAGGAAGGCAAGATGAACTATGTTATCTTTGATGAGAACAACGCTCAGATTACTAATCACACCAAGTTCTCTCTCCGCTTGAAATCTGCCATTGACGAGACAGAAACCAATCCATCTGACGCACAGAAAGAGAGTGGTAACTATAAGAAAGGACACATCAAGTTCGGTGGCTACGATTACACTATAGAAAATCCAAAGGGTTCAACTCGCTCAGGCAAGGATGCAAATGGCAAAGAGTGGAAAGTAACCATGCACGATACCTATGGCTATATCCGTGGTAAGTTTGGTAAGGATGGCGACCATCTGGATATGTTTATCAACGACAAGGCAGACCTTGATAATTGGGATGGTGATGTGTTTGTCGTTGACCAAGTGAATCCTAATGGCTCGTTTGATGAGCATAAGGTAATGTATGGCTATGACTCCATGGATGATGCCAAAAAGTCTTATCTCGCCAACTATAGCAAGGGATGGAAAGGTCTTGGCAATATTACTGGAGCAAGCAAGGATGAGTTCGACAAGTGGCTTGATGCGAGCAATCGTAAGCTAAAGCCATTTGCTGACTATGCAAAGGTGAAGTTCTCGTTGAAGGATAATCAGGGGAATCCTCTGAATCAGGATGGTACTTTAAAGCTGGATAAGATTAAGTCCGTTGATGAGTTGACGGATGAAGACTTCTTGCATCCTACTAGAAATGTAGAATTGCCTAGCTTGCCAAATAAGATTGCTGATGCTATTGGAACAGAAGGAAAGCCAGTTGTTATCAAGAAGAACATCTTTGAGCGTAATTATATGAGACATAAGGACGTTACTCCTGAATTGAGTAAAGTAATCTTTAAGTCTGCTTTGTACAATCCTGATTTGTATGGTCAGAATCAAAAGAAAACTAGACCATATAATTGGGTACTTATCAACACGAAGGACGAGAAGGGCAATAATCGCACAGTATTATTAGAGGTAAATCCTAATAAAGATAATGTGGAAATCGTACATTGGCACTTCGTTGACGAAAGAGGATTGGAAAAAATAAAGAAGCAAGCTGACCGTGAGGACGGGCAACTCCTCATACTGCCTTCCGATAAGGAAGAGGTCGGTGCCCTTTCCGACCCTACGGTCAACTTGTCTGCTGCAAAGATAGATAATTCTTCTGAAACTACCAAGGAAAATGGAGAGAAATTTTCGTTGAAGGATGATGAATATCTTAAAGCGGTGGAAAATGGCGACATGGAAAAGGCTCAGAAAATGGTGAATGAAGCTGCCGAGGCTGCTGGCTATTCTACCGATTCCAGCTATCAGGGCACTTCTGCCTTCAATGGTTCTGCACCTTGGGGCAATGGCTACTTCTTGACCAAGGAAGAGCGCAAGGAGGCGTGGGATAATGATGAATATGACGGAGACCAAACTTTGGGTGATTATATCCATCGTGGTATAGATGCGATGAATCTCGATTTCATAGCATTAGACCCTCGTAATTATCGTGCAGCTGACCCTATGCGCAAGGAGGCTATTGATAACGTGCGTAACGCTATCCAGAAGAAGAGTGAGACTATTACCATGTATAGAAGTGTTCCTTCTGATGTTAAGGAAGGTTCTTTCAGAAATGGTGATTGGGTTACTCCAAGTCGTGCTTATGCGGTTGAAAATGCTAAGGTTCATGGTTGGGGTGATAACTTCAATATTATTGAACAGAAAGTTCCTGTTGATGAAATATGGTGGGATGGTAACGATATAGCTGAATGGGGCTATGGTCGTGAGGAAGACTATGTTAATGACACAGACTTCGCATATAAGAACACCAAGAACAACCGAAAGTTGCTTGATGCCGTTACCTATGATGATAATGGCAATGTGATTCCTTTGTCTCAGAGATTCAATGAGAATAATGCAGATGTACGCTATTCTTTGAAAGATGAGAAGACTATGTTTGGTATGCACAACATCAGCCTAGACAAGCTTCGCAAGGCTATCAAGCAAGGTGGCTTTGCCGCTCCTTCCATGGGTGTGATTGACTCCAAGAACGGCATATATTCTGGCTATGGAGAGATTACCTTGATACCGAAGGCAGAGAAGATAGCCAAGAGGACAGGAAAGAACATCGGTACTTATGCTGCTGATGCGTGGACTCCTATCTATCCACCTGTGGAGAAAAAGTTTGGTGGAAATGGTAGTGATGTGGCTTACAATGACATAGAGTCCGTACCAAAGGAAATGCAAAGTCTCACAAGAAGTGCCATCAACAGCTTCATGGATGGTCGTGAAGCAAACGGATTGGCTTATCTCTATTTGCATGAGAAAGGAAAAGCTCCTGAGTTGGTTCATGTTGAAGGCAAATATCCAAAGGAACTTCATGATGAGGTGAAGGGTATCTTGGGAAAATTAAATGGTATCTATAATACTACGGATGAGCAAAAGGAGAAACTCCTTGACTTGTTTATTCGTGAGGTGTATGATGGCAATAAGGAAGAGTTTGACAATGACATCAAGAAATTCATTAAGAAAGACGAGGAGTTTATCAAGAAAAGACCTAACTCCAATATTTCCAAGGACAAACAACTTGATGTTGATTGGATGAAGGAACATGGCTATGACTATGGGGCTTTGTCTCGTTTCGTTGATGGCATACTGCGTGACGCTGAGACTTCTGGCAAGGTGAACGAGAATGCAACGATGAAAGCTGCACAACAATACATTCAGGACAATAGTATGAAGGAAGACTTCGATTCATGGAAAGAAAAACTTAATGACCGCTATAATGTGGAGGAGGTTATCTTTGCTGGATATAAGCCAGATGGCAATCGTAAGTATCTGCCTAACACTGTGGAGAATGCTGTGAAGGTAATGAAACAAGATGGCAAGAATGCTTCCGTTGGTTCGGCTTCTTTCAGTCATTTCGTAGCATCCATATTGAAACCTATGGGGACTCTTGACCAAATTCGCAAGAAGAAGGGCAATTTGACTGGCAACTATGAAGACGTTGAGAAGTTCCAAGAAAAATGGCAACCAGTCTATGATGAGTTGGCTGATAAGATGCAACCTGATGCAGAACCATTTGAAAGCTATGGCATGGACAGATTGGAAGAAGCTGCCACACAGAAGAATCCAAAGAAATATGCCAAGGATGAGTATGGTGTGGACTTGACAGACGAGGACATCAACAAATTGAATGAACTTATTGAAGCTGTCAAGAATGATAAGCCTTCTATTTACTTTGAGACCAAGTTCATGCGTCCTTATGGTCTTGACGAGTTTGAGAAGGCTATAGTTCCAAACGATACTCCAAGCGATGTGGTAGATGCCTTGAAGAAGGCAGGTATTGATGTGAGCAGCTATGAGCGTGGAAATGCCGAGGATAGACAGAAGGTTACTATGGATGCTATCAATAGTAGCGACAATATTCGTTTCTCTCTGAAATCTATGATGGAGAAACCTGAGGGATGGAAACAAGCCAACAAGAAGACTATTCATATTGCTGAAGCTATTGAGCGTGACCCTAAGTTTTCTTTGAAGAACCTTGATGGCACTCTCATTAAGGCAGGAACCTACTTTAGCGGTGGCGGTCTTGTTGAGGAAGGATTGAAGGGTATCATAGACCCAGTTGTAGCGGTTGAGTATGACGAGAAGATAAGCGGTGTATATCGCAATAACTTCGGGCAGCATATCGTTACTGCTGACGTTCGTGATGTTGACCCTAAGGAATTAGTAAAACATATAGATGGCGAGGTAGAGTACTTCCATGCAAGCCCAGTCTGCAAGAACTACTCTCAGGCGAAGAGTAACCATGCTGAGTTGGAACTTGACAAGGAGACTGCTGCAAGTACTGCCGAGTTCATCAACGCTATAAAACCAAAGGTGGTGACCATTGAAAACGTGAAGGGTTATAAGGATTCGGAAGCGATGAAGACTATAACCGATTCGCTGGATGCCAACGGCTATACTTGGGATGCCGATGTCTATAATGCTGCTGACTATGGCGGCTACACCAATCGAGAGAGATTGATTGTCCGTGCGGTTCGTGATGGCAAACTCCCTGAAAAGCCAAAGAAAATGGCACGCAAGAGTGGATGGTATGAAGCTGTGGCTGATATTATCCCGACCTTGACCGAGAAGAAGAATGGTGTGGCTCCTTGGATGGATATTCGCTTGAAGGCTGATGGTATTGACTGGAGAAACATAGACAAGCCATTATATGTGATGGGAAGTGCCTACGCAGACGGAAAGATTCCTCATGCCTTTGCTGACGAACTCCTGCCAACACTCAGAACCAAGAGTGGTGACGTGATTGTGATGCCTGATGGCAAGGTATATCGTGCCATGGGCAGAGTGCTCGCAAGAGTATCAGGAGTGAGCGATGATTACAAGATGCCATTCTCCGAGAACCTGAGCCATACCATCATCGGCAACGGAATCCCTACTCAGTTGACCGAGCATGTTATTGCTCCTCTGCTTACTGACTCTGACCCTAAGTTTAGCATCCGTACCTATCACGGCACTGGTGCTAGCTTTGACAAGTTCGATTTGTCTCATGCCTTGGAAGGCGAGGGAAGTGAAACATTTGGACATGGAGTATATGTTACAAACTCTAGCAAGATTGGACGTGAGTATGCCCAGAGAGCCAAGCGGAGAAAGATGGCTGACCTCTATAAGAATATGCGCTACCCTGATGGGGTGAAAGGCGATATTTTCAAGAGAAGAGTCTTTGGGGAAATGGTGAACGATGTGGCTACTGGCGGTAGTGTGGCAAGTGCCAAGGAGTTTGCCAAGAAACGTGTCGGTGCTGATGCCAAAGACATTCAGCGTACCCTTGAAAACTTAAATGATAGAGAGAAGGGAACTGAGTATGAACAGAACTTGAAGGATAGACTTGCAGAGTATAAGGAAGGTTTGAAGTGGATTGACTCCCTTGATGAGGACTATTTGACTCAGGGAAATGCCAGCCGTTATGATGTAGATATTCCTGATGGTAATGGTGAAAACTACCTTGGATGGGATGATTCTCAAAACTTCCCATTGGAAAAATGGTACAGACTTTGGGAAATAACTCATCATGGATTTAATGAAAACGAGTATTTCAAAGATGGTGGAGCGAGATATGATAAAGATAGGATTGAGCGTATCATCCAAATGAAACTTGACTCTCCTGAGAACGGCATGCAGAAACTTCCTACATTAAAAGGTGAAGAACTTTATCATGCTTTGGAAGACTTCTTCGACCGTGAAAGACCTTCGTATGGTGCAGAATTAGCATCAAGGGCTTTGAGTGAAATAGGTTTTGTTGGCATCAAATATCCTGCTGGTCTTATTCATGGCGGTGCTAAGGAAGGCGATTACAACTATGTGATATTCGATGAGAATAATGCCAATATCGTGGGTAATACCCGATTCTCCTTGCGCTATGACCAGTTTGAGCATGACCTGAACCAGTGGAAGAAGGATAATAATCTGCCTAAGGATGCCCAGCGACCAACCATCCCACAACGCAACGCTGGCGAGAGTGCCGTTGACTTCCTGAGGAGAGTGGACGAGTACCGCAAACAGATGGCTTTGTGGAAGACTGCTCCAACCTACGAGCAGCATCTTCTGAGTGATGATACTGCCCTTGGAGAGTTCAACAGAGAGTTGCAGCGTGGCTCTGTGCTCAAACGTATCGCCTTCCAAGATAGTATGCTGGCTATCCGCAAGGCTCAGGAAGCTATCATGAAGGAAGTGGGTGTTGACCGCCTAAACATGGCTGAGGATGCCTATACTGCCGAGAACCGAAGCCATGGCAAGGGAAAGAATGAGTTTGAGGAGTACAACAATGAGTTCTTGCAGCCATTGAGAAAGGCTTATCATCAGATGAAGAAGGTACTGGGCGATAGCTATGATAATGTTCGTATCTACATGATGGCTAAGCATGGTTTGGAGCGTGATGCACAGATGGCTTTCAAGAAGTCACTGGAAGCTGACTTTGAGGACGTGGCTCAGAGAAGTGCGGCATACAGGGCTTACAAGGGCGATATGAATCGTATCATTAATGATAGCGACTTGGAGTATGGAAGAGTGGATTTCAATACTTGGAGACAGAGAGATAATGCTCTCAGAACGAAATACTCTCCATCCTATATGAACTATCGTTATGATAAGATGGGTATCGCCTACGATTACTCAGGCTTGTCTGCTCTATTTGATGGCTCAGACTTCGAGGAAGCTGCCCACAAACTGATAAAGGATATTGAGAGTAAGTATGTAACCGAGACTCACAACCTCTGGGACGCAACGAATGCGGCTACCAAGAAGATTCTCCGTGATGGCTATAAGGCTGGTATGATGAGCAAAGATACTTATCAGTATGTGCGTGATATGTATAGCCATTATATTCCTCTCCGTGGCTGGGATGGCACTACAGCCGACCAAGTATGGGACTATATCGGTGGTGGCAAGGGTGCTTTCAATCAGACCTTGATGAAGGCACACGGACGAACCTCTATCGCTGATGACCCTATCGCATACATCGAGAACATGGCAGAGAGTGGAATCCTGCTCAACAACAAAAACTGGGTGAAACAACACCTGATGCTCTTGGCTCAGAATCATCCTTCCTCTCTTCTTACCCTGAGCAAGGCTTGGTACGTGAAGAGTGTGGATGATAACGGCAACGAGGAGTGGATTCCTGCTACACCTCAGATTACTTCTCAGATGGATAGTAATCAGGTGAAGGCTGCCATTGATGCTTTCGAGCAGAAGATGGAGCAGATGGCTCAGACTGGCGATGCTACCCAGAAGAGAGACGGACTGAACATTGCCTATCCTCAGACTCACAGCGAGGAGAGAGAACATGAGGTAAGAGTGATGAAGGATGGCGAGGAGTACGTTATCTATGTGAATGGTGATCCTCAGTTGGCTCAGGCGATGAACAATACAAGAGCACACCGAGTGAGTGAAGGAATCAAAAATAGTATCAGTAAGAGGGTAATTGCTGTTGTCGGAAGAAAGATGGCTGCTGCCTATACCAGTCTTTCACCTCTCTTCATCCCTTCTAACTACTTCCGAGACCTGACAATGACCCTTGCATCTACCGCTATTCGTGAGGATGGAAGATACAACTATCTGCTCAGAAAAAATCTGGCTACCTCTTGGAATCTTGGTTTCATGTTGAAAGACTATCAGAGCGGAAAGTTAAAAGAGAAGGTAAGCAACGGAAATGCTACTCCTAAGGAACAGATGTTCTATGACTTCATGATGAATGGTGGCGAGACTGGCTTTGTATCTTCGCTTGACGTAGAAGACTTGAAGAAGAAATTCAAGAATGACTTGAAGGATTTGAACAGATGGAAGGCGAACCCAGTAAAGGTAGGACACACCATCATGGATGGCATTGAGTTCCTGAACAGAGCAATCGAGGATAGTAACCGATTTGCTATCTACATGACCTCTATTCAATATGGACGTTCCATTGATGAGGCGGTGAATGATGCAAAGGACGTGACCCTGAACTTCAACCGCAAGGGTACTGGAGAACATAGCTGGCAGACTATTAGAAATCTCTATCTCTTCATCAACCCAGCAGTACAGAGTTTGCAGACCGTGGGTGCGCTTGCCAAGCATCATCCTTTCAAATTCACGGCTGTAACTGCATCGTGGATAGCGAGCGGTGTGCTGGTTCCTATCGTTAATGTAGCCTTGATGCAGATGGCTGCTGCTTTTTTGGGTGGCGATGGTGATGATGATAAGGATTTGTACAAAGATATATCTAAGAAGTACTGGCAGTTCACAAAGTGGGATAGAAGAAATAACCTTATCATGTGGGTTCCTTTCACTCATGAGTTTATTAAGATTCCGCTTGCTCAGGAGTTCCGTGCTTTCTATGGCTTGGGCGATATGATTGCATCCAAGATGATGGGTGGCGAATTGGCTGAGGAGAGTTGGGAAGACTATGGTTGGGATTTGGTTGGTCAGGTAGTGGATATGCTTCCGCTCGACCCGACTGGATATGACGGTAATATACTTGTTAGTATATGCCCTAATGCTATCCGTCCGATTGCAGAGTTGGCTTTCAATGTTGACTTTACTGGCAAGCCATTATTCAAGGACACAGAGTATAACAAGTATGACCCTAACTTTACCAAGGCATACGTTGGCACTCCTGATTGGCTGGTGAGAGTGTCAAAGATGGTTAACTCAATCGGAAACGACTATCCTGATGTGCAACAGAATAGCATTGATGCTTTCGGTGATCCAAGATACAATCTGAACAACCCTGGTGTTGTTGACCATGTGTTGTCTTCTTATCTCGGTGGTGCTTACACCATGGGCAGTCAGGTGCTCGGTTTGCTTACCAAGTCACTCAACGACCCGAAGGAAATCAAGGTGGCTGATATTCCATTATTCAGCAAGTTCGTCAGCAATCCTGATGATAGACCAGTCACTAAGAAACAAGGCGATGAGTTCTGGAATATGAAGGAGAACCACGACCGTGCTGCCAATACCCTGAGCAAGTTGAAGAAACAAGCCAAGGTGGATGGAGATTACTCCATGCTGGAGCGGTTCTACGGCTCTGAGGAGTATAAGCGGTACAAGCAGGATGATGTGAAGGTGAAGAAGTATGAGGAAGACAAGAAGAAGGAACGTGCTGAGGAGAGTGGGGAAGAGTATAGACCTCACAAGTTGAATGCTGAGGATATATACAAGGCTCATGCTACTCCAAAGGATGATTTCGAGGACTTGAAGCTGAATCAACTCTACACTAAGTTGAACGGATTCAAGTCTGCCTACGACCTATTGGTTGATACGGCTTCTAGTCAGAGCGATGGCTACTACAACACCAACAAGGCTGCCATTGATGCCATTGACGAGATTTCCCTTGATAAGCAGGAGATTTCCGAGTTAAAGAAAGGTTTCTTGGATGATGGCAAGGATGCCTACAACGCTGAGGACATGAAGCAGATTCGTGAATTGAGAAAGAAGATTCTTTCCGTACTGGAGAAAGCTAACAAGGTGGTTGTGGCTAACCAGAAATCGAAGGCTAAGAAAAAATAAATATGGCTATCCCCTGAAAGTATAAGGCTTTCGGGGGATATTTGCTTTCATTCTGAAACTTTTCGTTTCTTTAATTTGGATAAAACTTTCAATCTGTAAGTACTGTCTCTTATACACATCTCCGAGCCCACGAGACTACGCTGCATCTCG
>OWJF01000360.1_pt1 | contig 23226 bp, 21 predicted proteins | sample 1732941 | NCBI WGS metagenome assembly OWJF01 (sample SAMN05065770, study PRJEB22554) | human gut metagenome | biome: ENVO:2100002; feature: ENVO:00000062; material: ENVO:00002003 | host: Homo sapiens | place: USA
TTAGGTATAAACAAGTCTGGTCACAAGGATCTTCTTGGTATGTATATATCTGAGAGTGAGGGTGCTAACTTCTGGCTTGATGTTATGACTGACCTTCAAAACCGTGGTGTACGTGATATTCTGATTTGTTGCGTAGACGGTCTTAAGGGATTCCCTGACGCCATCCAAAGTGTATTCCCTGAAACCTCCGTTCAGCTATGTGTAGTCCACCAAATCCGTAACTCAATCAAGTATGTAGGAAGCAAGCATCAGAAAGAGTTTCTGAAGGATCTCAAGACCGTATATGGTGCTGTAAGCAAGGATTCTGCATTGGCACAGCTTGACATGGTTGATGAAAAATGGGGCGAGATGTACCCTATAGTAATCAAATCCTGGCGCGACAACTGGGAGCGTCTTACGGAATACTTCCAGTATACCCCTGCAATCCGCAAGCTTATCTACACAACCAATACGGTTGAGGGTTATCACCGTCAGGTGCGCAAGGTAACGAAGAACAAGGGTGTGTTCCCGTCAGACACCGCACTTGAAAAACTTGTGTATCTTGCCTATCGAGACATTAGTGGGAAATGGACTATGCCCCTGTCTAATTGGGCACTGATATCACAACAACTTGCTATAAAATTTGGAGATAGGTTCAAGATTATGTAACTTTGCCTGTGAAAGGCTCCTCTTATTTGCATGCAGATATGAAATCTGCACACAAATAAGAGGGAAATAATAAAAAATCAGAGCCGTGACACAGTTCAGTTTACACTACCTTTGATGATATTAAGGATTGATAGTCCTATAACACCCCTGTACGTGAAAAAATCCTCCATATCTCCCAGCATCGCCGTAACACGCACAGTATAAGTACAATAAAGGCTGGCAGATAAGCTCCCGAAAGCGGTATCTACCAGCCTATCTCCCAGCCGCAGAGGCGTATCTACCAGCGTAAGCTTAGTCACAACTCGGTCTCAATCCGGTTCACGCCTACACTTCATGTTGTATGGTTTAAGTAAATGTTTGTTAGTTCCATTATATAGCTCCTTGGAAATAAAATATTTTGTTTATTCCAAACAAAGAGAGCCCTTACACTCATTTATCAAGGAAGTGTTGACGCATCTATTTCCATTGATCTTTTATGGCTAAATTGAAAACAATGGAGGCAAATTCTGTAAGATCTTCTTTGTCAGTAATAGTAATGCCAGTATTGTTACGATCCCGTCCTAATATTTCAACAATCATACACCCACCAAAAGAAGCTTCCAGTGTAAAATATCTTGTTTGACGATTCTTTTTATCAACAACAATTATTCCAGCTTTTGCACTTGATAAGGTAAACGGCTCTGGAAACCGAATTATTATCATATGCTTATCTTGATAGCTTTTGAAATCGGTGCCAGAAATCTGTATCTTTTTTCCATTTTATGATATTCTTGCAATTATCAGCAAAAGCTATGTAGGTTGACGTTTTTTCCAATTCTGTGAATGGCATGTACCCAGTTCTAAATGCATTTAGGACTTTGGAAACAATGTCAAATGCTAAAGCATAGTTAGCCCTTTGTCCCTCTAATGGGTCTTTCTTTTTAAAAGGATTCCACATAGTCGTTAACGTTTAGTTGGTTTGAATAGATATTTGCGAAAAATGTGTGCTGTCGTCCCACTGAGGAATTTCAGTTATGTTGATATCTGGCAAGAGAAAATCTTCTTTATCGGGATGTTCTGCCAATATAGCGTCATCGCTTATAGTAAGTTTTGAACGTATCTTTTTGAAGAATTTCACTTCTGCATATTCTATGCTGTTGTCTGCTTCTATTGCTTTGATTGCTAATGATACCAGTAGTAACTGTTCTTGTTCGTTCAATTCTACTGAATTTATCTCTTTAAGATATGTTTGTAAAAACGCACCACCTTGCTCATTGATTTCTGTAATCCATGAGTTGAGGTACTCTTCAGAATTCAGATTGTGGAAAATTCTGTCTTTTGCACACAAATCTCTAACCATATCTACTTCCTCTGTAGCAATATTTCCATCACAAGCTATGCAACAGAAAATGGTTTTCAAGTATAGCTCTTCTTTTGTCATAAAAGTAATAATTTAAATGTTAAAACCTATACGAGGTCTATCATCTGATTTCTTAACTTCTTCGCCATTCATCATAGCTCGAATGCGCTCATATTTGCGTAATTCATTGTTGCTAAGTGAAGGAGTGGTGTTTGTAATTGCAGCTTTTAATAGCTCCATTGTTATTTTACTATGTTGGCGAAGTGCATTTCGTGAGGCATCATTAACTATCAGTTGTATATCAGCAGAGACATAACCTCGAGTCATATCGGCTAATTGCATGTAGTCTAAACCAAAGTCATATGGACGTTTTTCCAAATACAATTTGAACAAAGCCATTCGAGCGTCTGCGTCTGGCACACCAATGTAATACTTTTTATCCAAACGTCCCGCACGCAAAATCGCAGGGTCAATCATGTTTGGATAGTTGGTTGCCCCAATAATGAATATGCCTTTTTCTCCAGTTCTATCCATTTGAGCCAACATCTCATTCACTGCACTTCTTGACATTTCATGCACGTTCCCATCATCTCGATTAGGGACAAGTTCATTCATCTCGTCAATGAAAATCACGGTTGGTGCGTTCTCTTCAGCCTCTTTAAACATCTTGGCAATATTCTCTTGTGTAGCATTAACATAACGGCTCTTTAGAGTAGCTGGCGTGATGCACATAAAGTTGAATCCGACCTCTTCTGCAAAGTGTTTTGCAAAAAATGTCTTTCCACAACCAGGAGGACCATACAGCAACATCCCATTTGGAATAGTTACACCATAACGATGGTATTCTTCGGGATTGTGGAGAGGTTCGATAACTTCTTCACGCATTTGTTGTTTCAACTCTTCCATTCCAGCAACTGCAGCAAAGCCTTCACCTTTCTTTTTAATTTCTGAGGACTTAGGTGCGTCCTTTGATTGTTGTTGTGAGAGAATTTTACGTTTAGTCGATTGACGTTCTATCTTTACTTCTCCGTCAATAGCCCTTATAAACTCATCTGCACTTTGAAATCTATCCTCTGCATCATAGCTTAAAGATTTTGCTATCACATTTAGCAGTTGGTCGTCAAGTTCATACTTGTCCTCTTTTGCTAATTCAAGTTCTTTGTCTCGTTCTGCTAAGATGGAGTCAATAACATCCTGTCCACGTTTTCTCGAAACATCTACAAACCAAGGCAATTCACCATAAAGCAAGTGATACATCATGACCCCAACGGAATAGAGGTCTGTCTGGACAGAGCATACTCCAGAAAAACGTTCTGGCGCAAGATAGAATGGATTTAATTCATCCAAGTCTGGCTTGGCTGGTGACTGGTTCAAGAATCTTGCATATCCAAAATCTATAAGTTTCAAATCCTGTAATTCTCCAACGAGATTAAGTAAAACGTTTTGTGTCGTCACCTCATTATGGATAACAGGAATTGGCTGTGAATGCAGAAATGACAATGCAGACAATACCGCCTTTGCTATTGTTTTTATCTCATAAACGCTGATTTCATCATCACGGATAATTCTCTGCGACAAGGTTTCTCCACTTATAAACTCGGTTACGAACCAAGCATATTGACTTCCGTTCATCATCATATTGCCGGAATCTATAAACTGGCAAAGATTGTGATGATGCAACAACTTGGAAATCTCCACTTCTATAACTCGACCATTATCATCAATCTGATTACGATTGAGTTTTGAGTAATTGATAAGTTTCAAGAAGCGGGTCTTGCCACTTGCATCTTTCACACGATAGGTTTCCGCATAAGACCCTTGCTTATGCGGAAACACCACTGTGTATGAATCTATTTTATCGTTTTTCTTGAAATGCATAAAATATATTTATTATTTCAACTTTCCACCAGCACCTTCTGCTTCATCCTTAGGCATAAGCCCTAATAATTCTGCTGCAATTTGTCGAAGTCCTTCCGTAGTAGGATTATTGTTGATTTGATCCATGCCTCGGTTTACAAGTTGTCGAGCACGTGATGAGTCCTTCCAATGCATTGATGCAAAGCGTTCGTTACAGTATCGGATAATACCCATGCATTGGTAAAGCATTGTGAGTTGGAAGAAAAGACTATTTATCTGTTCCAAGACTTCACGACCTACTTGTACATTCTTTGTGCGAATGGCATTGTCTGTTTGTGTGCGCAGTTGATTAACTAACTGAGCTGACTTTTCATTACCCAAATCATTTTGAGCTTTTTCGAGCTTGTCAAACTCCTCCCGCAACTCCTTTTCAAGACGTTGCCACTCTGTGCCAGCATCAAGTTTTTCTATTTTTCTTAGCAATTCACGCAAATGGTTGAGTACCTCTTTCTTCTCTGTTGTATTCTCGTTGTCTGTGCGTATAGTTGCAAGTTCATTCTGCAAATCATTTACATCTATACCGCTTTCGGACAAAGTTTCCATACCGCTTTCCGCTTCTGCAAAGCCTTTGCTAATTTCTTCATTTGCATCCTCCATTGTATGCTTCTTGCTTGTATCAAGGACTTTCTCAACAGTGAAGTCCGTAGCGAGGAAATGGACTTCAAGTTTCATCTGCTCAGAAGAGTCCACCTTCAGCGTAACATCAACAAGGCTATCTGCAGGTATAAGGGTATCAACATCATCACCTGTAATGACAACATCTGCGACATGCTCATAGAGAGAAGCTGATTTACCTTCTGCCTCCGCGAAATCATCAACTTGATGAATTGGCACAATCAACACATCGCTTGAAAGACCTGGACGCAGTTGATTGGTAGTTCTCAAGTCATTGATAACACCCGTTGCTGGCAACGGCTTATTTTTTTCCAATCCCTTTGCCATACGGAATACGCCGCGCTTCTTATCCTCGTTCCAAGTGGCAATACCTATATTATAAGGTAATGGTGCAGCTCCTACAACTGAGCCTTGAATTATCGTGATTTCATTAGGGAAACAAGGTAGGGAATTGCCTTTGCCATCATAGCATGATATATTAAACGAATTTGCCTTGCCCTCTAACAGGTTTAATTCTACTACATCACCATTAGAATTAATCTCTATCTTTCCGCTCGCCCATGCCTTGTCTCCTCTTACAAACTCAACTAAAACCTTATTGAAAGCCGAACCATCAGTGAGACAAACAGGTACATATTCTGTCATTTCAACTGTGGTTGACTCATAGCTGACATCAAGTTTAACTGTTCCGACTTTGATTTCATCATCTGAAACCTCAGCGTCCAATGTTGAAGCATAGAGGGCTGCACCAGTTGCAACAGCCGTCATAGGGTCTATGCTTGTGTCAACATTCTGAGTAACCTGTTCTCTCAACATTTGACGGATGAGAGGACTATGCGTCGGACCGCCAACAAGAATCAGTTTCGTTATTTGTGAACCATTGAGATTGTTACGCTGAATAAGGTTCTTGCAGATGTCCACTGCCTTTTGAAAATACGGACGCATCATGTCAAATGCTTGTGCCTGAGTCAAAGTCAAGTCAAGTTCAATCTCCTCACCATCTTCATCTTCACCAAGATCACCCAAGTTGGAGATTATATCCTCATGGTCCTTGAAGGAAAGTTGATTCTTCGCATCTTCAGCGTATGTTTTCATTGCATCACGAAGAACTTCCTTCTTTTCCTCATCCTGCAAATAACCATCTATTGCATAATTCTCTTGCAAGTATGGTATAATAATGTTGTCAACAATGGCATAGTCCAAGTTTTTTCCCCCAAGATAGTTGTCGCCCTCTGTGTCGAAAACTTGCATTATGCCGTCTTCAACTTTTAGTAGAGCAGCGTCAAAGGTTCCGCCACCGAAGTCAAAGACCATCCATGTTCCGTTTTTCTCATCGGAAGAAACTCCATATGCCATTGATGCCGCAATAGGCTCCTGAAGTAGCTCACAATGCTTAAAACCTGCCATCTTTGCAGCTTCCATTGTGGCAGTCTTTTGATTGACCGTAAACTTTGCTGGAACAGTAATAACTATCGAGCTAAATGTTTCGTCAGTAACAAAAGATTTCAGAGTCTTCAACACTTCCGCAGACAACTCCTCAGAAAAAAAACTCTTGTTCAAGTTTGCGCATGGATATTGAGTGTCGGTTGCCATCGTACGCTTGAACTCAACATATGTATTTGAGGCTCCTTTGTGCCATGACTTTGTAGCACGACGCTTGTCTTGCTTCATCGTATTATAGGCACTGTCACCAGCTTTTATCGAGCCTTTCTTATTTACAGATATACATGAAGGCATCGTATCCTTCAATACATCTGTTTTGATTACGACAGGTTCTCCTTTTTCCATGCGGCAGATAGCGGAATTTGTTGTTCCGAGATCTATGCCATAGTCTATTTTATTCCTTGCCATGATATTTTGTTTTTTAGATGTTTTGGCTTACGGTTATTTGAGCAGCTTGTATCATTTGCCCGTTATAGTTTATTTGTGGTTTTGTTATGCCGGTGATGATTTGCTTTCCTTCCTCCAAATCTTCATCAACAACGAAATTGGCGATAACTTTCATGCCTTCATTATATGGTTTTCCAAGCATATCAACAATCTCATAACCATTGGCTTTGAAATTGTCTTTTATACGCTCCACGGCTTTAGCCAACTGCTTATAACCCTTGATTGAGGAATCCATGCGCGACATATTCAACTCTATTCTTACAATTTCGTCGGCAACTTTTAAGGCGAGTGAATGGTCTGGTTTACCATTACCCTCAGTTTTCGGAGCATTAGCAATTTGCCTGTCAAACAGTTCCAACAGTTTATCGTCAAGTTTTATTGATTCTTCTTGCATTTTTTCTTGTGCAATTTGCAACGCATCCTGCGCCTTACGCACTTCATCAATAGAAGTATTACCCGATTTTATGCGTTTTGCCAATCGGGAAGTTACTCCCACTATGGTAACTAACAACAGTATAGCCATGATGCAAACCAACAGAGTACGGCTTTGCAAGGTCTCTTGGTTTGCCTGTACGTTACTATTGGTCTTGTCTATCATGCCATTCACATTCTTACGATCGGCAGATTGAGTTTCTGTCAATTGTTTGCAAGTATTGCGCAAACTGTCTATAACTACACTCTGGCTATTGGTCTCACTTTTGAGAGATTGTATTATTTTGTCGCTCTCTTTCTGCTTATCCTTCAATCTGCATAAATCATTTGCAGTACGTGACTGCTGACTCTGCAAGGTGACACACTTTTCCTCCAATGATTTAATCTTATCATTGTCAGACGATGACTTAGCTGTAGTCAACTGAAAACTTAACACAGATAGTAATATGATAATAAATATTCTCTTCATCATTATTTGTATTTGTTTTTTATACATGAAATGAAGCCATCAAGACTTTTTCTTATAAATTTGTTTATCAATGTGTGATTTTTAAGTTTCTCAACAAGTTTAGGTGAATATTTATAGTAGGTCTTTATAAACCATTTGCCCCAATTCCTTTGAGCGAGATACAAATCTCTAAAATGCCTTAATATCTGAACTTGAGGGTGTTCATAGTCACCGTAAGCCATAGTTGCAATGTAACAAGCGCCGTCGTCGCTTGGATTCAGACGTCTATTCATGCTTACTAATGTTGAATTATTGCTATTGTAATATTGACTGGTCTTCGTATCCATGTCAATGTTTCCTATGATTCCCATAGCTGAAATGGCTGCAGAAATGACAGGTTTTAATCTATCAGCATTGCCAAGCGATAATGTCTGTTGCATGTTGATAATTTCAACAATAGCATTAACTGCTGCAGAAACCACAGCGGATGTCACTTTGATGTACAAATCATCAGAGGATCCCAATTTCTCTTTCATCCTATTTATATAAGGCATGCTTTTTTCAACTAATCCCTGAACATCAGAAATAGAATGACCTAATCCAAATATTATTGAATATTTATCATGACCTCCTTCACTTCGAAGTTGCTTAACAATATTCATTAGAAATGTAATTTCATTTCTAACAGCATATTCTGGTCCAACTTTTTCAAGTGTATCTACATTTTCTTTACATCTATTTTTTACCAAGTTTCCAACAGCAACAGACAGAGCATACTTTTGAAGAATCATTGCATTATGTGGGGCATCATCATCATTTGTATTATTATAGTAGTCGATTCCGCACTGAAGAATTTCTTGAGCTAACTTATCTGCTATCACCTCATATTGTATATCAGATACAGAAAGTAACCTCCTCAAATCAGAAAGCATGTCTTTTGTACTTCTCATCAGAGTTCTTCCTGCTTCCAACCTTGCAGTAGCTCCTTTACCCTTTGATTTATGTGCAACGTCAATAGCGTCTTGAATGTGGCTTATGATAGGTTTTACAGCTTTATCTTTGATGTAATCTTTCCATATCGCATTTGTTATAAAAGACAACAGTTTATTTGTCCCAATCTCATCACACAATACATCAATGAAAGAGAATGTCAGGTCAGAAACGTTAAAGTTCCCTCCCATCCCTACTACAGCAGCAACCAATTGATTTATATACTGCGTGTTGCTGTACAGAGTTTCAGCTAAAGAAATGGCTTCAGCATATTTACCGCACATCAAGGCACACACTATAAGATTCTGCAAAGACGATGCACATTCTCTTTTTTGCCAAATTTCCTCAGCTTTATCTATTTCACCTGCGAAAAGATGATTAAAAGCCACTTCATCTAATGGAGTCGTTTTCACAAACCAAAATTGAGCATACAAAACTTGCTCTTTGGGCAAGGTAAGTTTGGCTTCGGCATCTGCTACTGAAGCTTCAGAACGATTAATTGAAGAAAGATATTGTGACACATCTAAAGGAAAGGAAACAGGCTTGCCCACCTTCAAAAACGCTTTCATGCGATTGTGGTTAGCCAGTCGTTCCTTTGTTGGGGAGTTTGAATAGACTCCTAACAGACGATATGGATTGTTTTGTAGTATATTCATTCTAATTCCGTAAACAATAAAGCCAACCGACTCCCTTGTTGACGAAATCCACTCACTAATACATACGAAAAAGCGCGGAGCCGGTTCTGTCACTCGTTCCACGATCGATAGGCCTTCGCATTGCCCTGTAAGTCGAAACGAGCAACGCCGAAAGCCCCACGCCAGTGTAAGTATATAGAAAGCACTCTTGACAACAAACAATAGAATTGTCCGAAGCCAATGAGGGCTGTATATAATACACCTCATGAGGCGTTCTGCATTGCTTTGTTTTTGACTTACAGTTGAATTTGCGAAGTTCATCGATCGTCAAAACCAAAGCGTACAAAAACGCCTTTAACCATATGTATGTCCACCCACCTTTTGCCCATTGGGGCTTTCAGCATGGGTAAGACGATACAAAGATAAAACATTTTTTTGAAAGACATAACCGTTATCCGAAAAACTTTTTCAATTTATTGGCTTATGGTTATAAGAGTCAACAACGTAAAATTTGTTATTGCTTATGTCTGAGTCTCTGGCACACTTTTTGCCAAGACGATATTTGCATTTTTTGACCGCTCAAAACTCGCGAAAAATCAAAAACAAAATTGGTTGTCGGTTTTTCGCGAGTTTTGAGTGTGCAGCGCTAAGTAAATGGCTTATAGAAGGTTGTAAGGATCTGTTTAAAAGTGTGCAATTTTTGCTTCGTCAAAACCAAACTTATCGTGAGACTTTACCATGTAATAGCTATGCTTTTACTGGGTAAAGTCTCAAGAGTTACATGGTAAAGTCTCACGAAAAGTTTGTAAAACTCGTCGTTTTACACCGAAAAGTCTCAATTTTTATGGTTTTCGGGCTGCGAAGAACGGTGAAAAGGCGCGTTTTTGAGTATGCGAATCTCCAGAATGAGAGTTTTGGTCGAGGGTACTTGGACTATATTTGCGTCTAAAAACAAGAGAGTAAAAAGCTAAAAAAAGTAAAAAATCGCAGACTCTTTTACTACTCTAAGCGTGCATCCATCCGTAGCGGAGGTCTCTGGCCTCCGCAGCACCAAGTGGGTATCGTTTGTGAATGTTCTAAACACATGATATCGCTGTAAAACGAACACGAATAACCCGAATTTTACGAATGCAGCATTTTATATATTCGTGATATTCGTGTTCGTTAAAAATTAATTTGTATTGTTGCTTGCTGCGGCGGCAGGATACCGCCGCTACGGTTAGTCGATTGTTTCCGCCGCCACCGATTCTGCTTAATCCGATAATTGCGCAGCAAGCCGAATCTGCTTCGTTAGCAGCATCAGTTCTTCACGCGCTTCACGCCGTCAACGATGTAGATGCCGGCAGGCAGGTCGTTCCATTGCTGGGTCAGCTTTACGCCGTTAAGGTTGTAGATGCCTTGCTTGCGGGCGGGCACGTCGGCTGTCACGGTGCCGATGCTGTTGGTGATAGGCTCGATCACAACCTTCGACTTAAGTAACTCGCCATTCAGAACTACCGCCTTTTGGTCGGCATCGAACTCCGCGCCGACGGGCTGTGTGATGGCGCAGTTGTCGAGGATGAGCTTGCTGATGAGTGAGATAGATCCGCTGCCGAAGCCTTCTGCCTCTACGTAAGAGTTGCGCACGGTGAGCACCTCCGTCTCTGCTCCAATAAAACCAGCTATGCCATAGCCACCCTTAACAAACAGACTGGTGTTGTCGATGGTTACGGAAGCGCCCTCCATGTCGAGACCGCAGAATCGCTTGCTCGTGAGATGGAGCGAACCGTCGCCGGTGATGGTAGACGTCTGGTTCAACACCATGCTTGCCAGGTCGGCTGTAACGGTGTTATTGCCAATCAGCTTGACGGTGAAGTCGGAGACAGTCTTGTTCACAATGCCCGTTCCGTCGGTAGAGTTTCTTTCGATGGTGGCGTTGTCGAGAGTGAGGGTTTTTGTATCAGGGTCGTAAGAGGCGCTGCCGCTCACTCCGTAGATGCTTGTGAGGTCTTTGTAGTTGAGGGTTGTCACCGGCTTGTCGGCGATATAGATGCCGTAGCTGTTGGGTTCAATCACAACTTTGGAGGTTACGGTTTCTCCGTTCACAGCCACCGACTTAGTATCGGCGTTGTATGCCGCCTTGAACGGAATGTCGATGTAGCATCCCTCAAGCTTCAGGCCGGCGATGTCGCAGATAGAGCCTGTGGGGCCCGTAGCTTCCACGTGAGAGTTGCGTATGGTGAGCACCTCTTCTGCCTCGTTGTAGCTTGCAGATATGCCCCATTTGCCATCTGCCTCCAACCAGCAATTGTTGATCTCGAGAGGACAACCACCGAAGAGCAAGGCGCACAGGTCGCTCTTTACGCTGAGCTTTGCACCGCCGTCGCCCAGAATAACTGTCGACTCGCGCGTGTATATGCCAGCCGAGTTGGTAACATTAATGGTGTTTGTGCCGATCAACTCTATCAAAAGGTAGTCGCAGGTTTCGTTCAAGATGGCATTACAGTCATTTGCCTCAATAGTGGCATTGTCGAGCGTCAGGGTTCTGGTGTTGGGGTCGAAATACACCTTGCCGCTCACTCCGTTAATCTCGGTGAGGTCGAGATAGTTGTCGCTCGTCACATCTACGCCGGCTACCTTGAAGCCGTATTTTTCTTGCGCCATCACGAATGCTGACGACATCATCATTACTATAAGCACAAGGAATATGCGCATGCTTACTTGTCGGGTTGAGTTGTTGTGTTTCATAATTGTTTAGTTTTTGCCTGGGCAGCCGAAACATACCCAGAGGTTTGTAAATGTTAATTAGAATATTGATTCTGGTGCAAAATTAGCTCAGAAAACGTGAAGCGCGTTGTATATTCCTTACAAAAAATAGCCAATAACTATCATTTTGGTGTTTTCTGCGTTAAAGAACTTTAAACGGGTAGGCTGAAGAACGTAAAAAGTTAACAATCTGACAAAACGCGAGTGCGTCCAGCGACAGAAGCGTTTGGATGGAATAGTGGGGCAAGTTAGTGAAACAAAGTCGCTTTCTCGTTGAAAAATTTTCGTTGCACGGGATATTATTCGTAAATTTGCAGCCTATTCGAGGTTTCACCTTTTAAAATGTAAATAATTCAATATCACCTATTAATGTCAAAAAGATTTCTAACACTCGCTGCAGTGTTTATGCTTGCAGCCTCTGCTTTTGCCGTTCCGGCGAAGCGTGTGAAGCGTCAGGTGCAGCAGCCTGACGGCTCCGTGCTCACTGTGATGTTGCGCGGCGACGAGAATTTCCATTACACAAGTACCGAAGACGGTCAGCCGCTGGTGCAGCGTGCCGACGGTGCCTACTGCTATGCTACGATCGACGCTGGCGGCATGCTGACAGCCTCTTCGAAGGTGGCTCACAACGAGGGCAGCCGTGGCGCAGGCGAGCTGGCGTTCCTCAGCTACTACTCGACAGAGGCGCAGAAGGTGCGCTCGCTCGGAATGGAGCGTGCCAAGCAGCGCAACGCCCACCGCATTGCGCGCCTCGCAAAGCGCAACGCTATGGACGCTGCGGGCAAGCCGATGATGCGCGAGATTATGGCTGGCGCTACCGGCGGCGAGGGCATCGGCGTAACGGGCAAGCGCAAGGGCCTGGTGATTCTTGTGAACTTTAAGGACAAGCAGATGCAGGCGAAGCACTCGCTGGAGGAGTGGAAGAACTACTTCAACAAGGAGGGCTACAAGAACTACGGCAACAACGGATCGGTGCACGACTACTTCTACAAGCAGAGCTACGGCAAGTTCGACCTTGAGTTTGATGTTGTGGGACCGGTGACGGTTTCTAAGAATATGGAATCTTACGGCGCCAACGACGTTTACGGCAACGACGTCGATCCGGCGGGCATGATTAAGGAGGCTTGCGAGCTGGCTTACGCTCAGGAGAAGCTCGATATGACGCAGTATGACTGGGACGGCGACGGCGCTGCCGACCAGGTTTATGTTATCTATGCCGGCTACGGCGAGGCTTCGGGCGCTCCGGCCACCACCATTTGGCCGCACGAGTGGGAACTGGAGTCGGGAGGCTACAGTCTGCGTCTGGGCGGCGTGCGCATCAACACCTACGCTTGCTCGTCGGAGCTGAACGGCGCTTCGGGCACGTACATCAGCGGTATCGGCACCGCCTGCCACGAGTTCAGCCACTGTATGGGCATACCGGATATGTACGACACTAAGAACGGTGGCTGCTTCGGCATGGACGCTTGGGACCTGATGGACTACGGATCGTACGGCGGCGACGGCTATGCGCCGGTTGGCTACAACACATACGAGAAGTGGGTGAGCGGATGGCTCGAGCCTACCATCCTCAGCGAGCCGTGCTACGTGAAGGACATGAAGCCGCTGGACGAGGCAGAAGAGTCGTACGTGGTGTTCAACGAGAAGAACAAGAACGAGTATTACATCTTCGAGAACCGCCAGCTGCAGGGCACCGACAAGGCGCTGCCCAACCACGGCATGCTCGTAATTCACATGGACTATAACCAGGATGTATGGGAGAACAACGCTGTGAACAATGCGTATAACCACCAGCGTTTCACCGTTGTGCCGGCTGACAACAAGCTGACTGGGGAGACCGTGACGGGCGACACATGGCCTGGCACGACGAAGTCGACGGAGCTGACTGACACATCGAAGCCTGCTGCTACGCTCTTCAACGCTAACAGCGACGGACGCAAGTTTTTGGGCAAGCCGGTGACGGAGATTGCGGAGAAGAACGGCAAGATCTCGTTCACGTTCATGGGCGGTCTCTCGCTCTCAGCGCCGCAGCCGAAGCTGGTAGACATGGCGGAGACTTCGTTCACGGGTGGCTGGAACGCCGTGGAGAATGCGGAGAGCTACACCATAGAGCTGCGCGAAAAGAGCGCTCAGGGTTCTGCTGACGAGGCGCTTATGATGAGCGAGGATCTGAGCACATGGGGCGCTAACCTCACAGCCGACGGCACAATCGACATTTCGGGTGCGCTTGACAGCAAGATGCAGAACGTAGGCTGGACGGGCGAGAAGGTGTTCGAGTGTCCGGGTTGCGCAAAGCTCGGTTCGTCTAAGAAGCAGGGCAACCTCACTTCGCCGCTCATCACCGACCACTCGGCTACGAGCGTTACGGTAAGACTCTCGGCGAGCGCTTATGGCAGCGATGCTGCTGAGGCTACGGTGTCGCTGCTCGACAAGGACGACAGTGTTATCTCGGAGCAGACTGTAGACATGGACGGCACTATGACCACCGTGGTGCTTGCGAACGCTAACATGGACGACTATAAGGTGAAGGTGCAGCCGAAGAAGCGTGGCTACATCTTCTCTATCGCCATCTACGACGGCGACTTCTCGGCTGAGGACTTCCAAAGCATGGGCGTGGCTGAGAAGGCTGTGATGAAGGCTTCGGCGCAGCGCTTCTCAGACATCAAGACGACATCTTATAAGTTTGAGGGTCTGAACGCTGGGGCTACATACCAGTGGCGTGTGTGTGCTGTTGCTGGCAACGTGCTTTCGAAGTGGAGCGACTGGCAGACTGTAGACCTCAGCGCTTGGAGCACTATCGACGGCGTGACAGAGGACGCAACGCAGATGGCTGCGGACAATGTGGTGAAGGTGTTCTCTTCGGTAGGCACACAGCTCGGCACGATGACATACGGCGAGTTCTGCGGCAAGAATATGCCGAAGGGCGTGTATGTAGTGAAGGGCGAGAAGGGTGCGCTGAAGGTTGCGAAGTAAAGATTTATTAGGAGCGGAAACTTTCTGCTACGGATAACAAAAAATGCTGCCTGGCAAACTTGCCGGGCAGCATTTTTTGTAACTATTATTTAAAAACTATGAATGCGAAGGTTGCAACTTTTATACTTCGACGGCGCTTGCTGCAATCTTCTTTTGCTTGAGGGCGTCGATAATTGTCTTGACGTTTTCCTGTGTGTCTTCAACTGGGATGGTGTGCTTCTTAGCCTTCATTATGTTGTTGAGCGCTGAGGGCGAGAGCTTGTAGCTCGAGCGGCAATACCTGCTGACGATGTTGAGTATGTCGGACTTTTGGGCGTTGGTTATCTTGCCCAGCAGGAGTATGTTGTACTTCATTTCGGGCTGCTTCACTTCCTCTGTCTTCGGCTCTTCAGGCTTTTGCTCCTCCTTCTTCTCTTCCTTTTCGGGCTTAGGTGTTGTGGAAGTTGTGGGCTTGTTTTCTGTAGGTTGCTCTGTGGGCTTTGGCTTCTCTGCTGGTGTTGGCTCGGGCAGCACTTCGGGCTCGTCGGGCTTCACCTCAACGAGTTGGTTGTTGAAGATTTCGAGGAGCTTCGAGATGCCCATCGGCATATCGGCTGAAGTAACGCTGAGATTGATGTCGATGCAGCGCTTGTTCATGTACTCGGCTTTCGTCTCCTTGCTCACTTCGGCAGAGTCGCCAGGCGCGGAGTATTTGGCTTTCAGAGAGAGCTTTCTTGTGTCGTGATTCATCCGGCTCTCTGTGACAGTGGCCTGAAATGTGAGGTCGACGCGGTCTATCTGCAGATAAGGTACTGGCACGATGAGGAGCAGCGGCATGACGATGCGATGAACTTGTCCTGCTGACTCGAAGTAGAACGAGACGGTGACGGGTTCGAGGCTGGAGTCGTCGTCGCCAGTCTGTGTGAATACCACCTCGTTGAGGTATTGTAGTGTGGCCTGCGCCGCTTCTTCTTGCGCGTTGACGCAGGCTGAGAGCGGAGCGCCGAGTATGCGGTTGAAGTCGAGCTCTTGAAGAAGGCTTTCTTGGTTGTCAACGGGTAGAGCCATATTCTTGGGTTTAGAGGGTTATTGTAAAAAAATATTATTGTTCTTATAGGGTGTTGTTGGGCGTGTCGGGCGGCGTTGCAGAGTGGAGCGGTCGGATGCTCATGCCGTTTGCGGCGGCAATCTGCAGCAGTCGGGCGAGTCCTGGTGAGGGCAGTTGCGCTTCAGCCTTTATCTCGACACGTATGTTGTTGCGCAGGTCGTACTGAGAGACGGCAGACTCCTCGAGCTGCTTGTTGGATGGCGAGAGCGAGACCTTCAGTCCCTGCAGTCGGTTGGTCTTAGAGGACATGATGCTGACGAAGAAGCTGAGGTTGGCGTTGTCTATCTGTAGGAACGGCAGCGGCACAAGCGAGAGCAGCGGCACACGCATAGTGTAGTTTTGTCCGTTCATCTGCAGAGCAAAAGCCACCATGACCGGCTCTGAGCGTTCGCCTTTGTCGCAGAACGTCTCTCGCCCGATTATCTCCATCGCCATCTCCGTAGCCTTTTGCTGTTCAGCGTTGCATACGGAGAGCGTATTGCGTATCATCTCAGAGAGCCAAAAGTTATCGTGCTTCTTTTTTTCTTGATCATCCATTACTTATCGCGTTTGCGTTCGTTTTCTAATACATAACTAACGAACTCCGTGTATGCCGTGTCGATGGCACCGTTTCTACGATAGCCGTTGGTTATGGTGTTGTTGTATGGTTCGCCATACGTATACCATCCGTTGGGGCGTTTTTCGAAAGCCTCCAATTCTCTTTTAAGAATACGTTTGCCTTCTTTTGAGTTGATGTCATACGGGTATATGTAGTATGCCGTATAAAGTGCACGTATCAGATGATTTCGCAGCCAGTCTTTCTTCTTGCATGCTTTGCGCAGTCTTTCCTGGCGGTCAATGTTCCATTTTATGCTTTGAGTAGGATCGAATGTACAGCAAGGGTGAGGTTTTCCGCTATTTGTCGGAGGCAATGCGAATGGTTTTTGAGGGTCAACATGCACTTTGCTTATGCGGCTTGCAAGGTTGGTCTTCTTTCTTTGCTCAATGAATTTGTCCCAATCTCTCTTCTTTTGCTCTTCTTCTTCCTTCTTCTTTCGAGCTTCCTCCTCTCTGCGCAGTTTCTCGAGTCTTTCCTGCTCTTGTTTTTTCTGCAGTTCGGCCTCTATGCGCATTTTTTCGAGTCGTTCTTCTTCCTTCTTTCGAGCTTCCTCTTCTCTGCGCAGTTTCTCAAGTCTTTCCTGCTCTTCCTTCTTCTTGCGTTCCTCCTCTTGCTTTCTCAGTTCTTCTTGTTTCTTCACTTCTTCGTTTTTTCTCTGCTCTTCACGTTCAGACTCTTGCTTTTTGTATTCAGCCAAAGCATTTACAAGAGCACCCACCATACGCTCTTTCTTGTTTTTAAGTTCGAGGCGTTTGCGTTCAGCTTCTTGTTTCATGTCCTCCACCTGCTGAGGCGTGAGCGTGTCGTGCACGATGAGATTGTTTGTGAAGAATTCGAGCATTTTCGCCATGCCAGAAGGCATAGAGCTTGTTGAGGCGCGTACATTGATGCCCATCTTGCTCTCAACAGATACCGATTGCTCGTCGTCCTCGGTGCGAGTGTAGCCTTCCGTAGCATATTTTGCCTCCATCTTTCCGTCGTCGCATGCTGTGATGTCCGCTGTGAAGTTCAGGTTGACGTAGTCGATGTGCATATATGGAATAGGCACGATGGTCATAAGCGGCACTGTCATGCGTGTTTTCTCTCCATTCATTATGAATGTAAAGGTGACGGTGATTGGCTCGACACCTTCCGGGTCGAGTTCTGAGTTGGTCATTGTAAAGCCGCGGATGAAGTCGATGGTGGTTTGCGCAGCCTCTGCTTGAGCACGTACGCACGCAGCCAGCGGACCGCCTATGATGTTTCCAAAAGGAATGGAATTGAGGGCGCTCGCGACCTTGCTACCAGAGTTTGTATTAGGTCCATCTGCCATAGTCTATAGTATTTATCGTTGGAAAGAACTTGCCTTGTTCAGGTTTTGCTGTGCATCGTTTACGTTTTTCAGTATCTCCATCGCACGTTTCGATTCGTTGCGGTTTATAGTGAGTGTCAGACCGCAATGCATACAGTGAAGTCCGCTTGAATAAAGCAGTTCGGGGATGGATGTAGGAATGAATGCTCCACACTGCGGACAGTTGAGTCCTGGAGTCTTTTGCTGATTGTTGTTCATCATAGCTGAAAGTGTTAATGGTTTTTGTTATTAATTTGTTAGTTCTGTTTATCCACCACCTTGATAGTGTTCTCGGTGGCTTGTAGCAGACCGCGCATGCCGTCGGGCAGCAGTACCGGTTCGAGTTTTATGTGCACCTTCACGTTCGTCATCTTCTGCATCGAGGTGGCTTCTTTCGTTGTGGTCTTTCCGCTGCGTAGCAAAGGATTTCTCTTTTTCTGCGTGCTTTGGTTGCCAAGTCGTACACGAATACCTGCAAGCGACTTGATTTTTTTCAGCAGTATTTCTTGTTTTTCCTTGCTGAGGTCGTCAATGCTCGTCTTCTTCTTTTGGTTGTAGATAGGGTAGTTCTCCTCGAATTTCTCCACATCCTGCTTTGTCGCAGTAGAAATGTCGATTTGCGCTTCGATGTCGAACGTTGCTTCTGCCACACGCAGCAAAGGTAGCGGCAACAGCGAGAGTTTCGGAATAGACACTATTTGCTCGCGTCCGTTAGAGTCGGTCATCTCGAAGTCGACCATCTTCAGCCGTTCGTGTCCGTTCGAACCGTTCGCAGGTTCCAACGCATACGTACGCAACACATCCAGATAATCCTCGGCTGCTTTCTGGTCGGCTGCGATAGTCGACTCAATCAATGCGCTCAGCATGTCTGCCAAGTTCATATCAGTCGAATCGTTAAATTCGGCTGGCAGTTGCGTATTCTCCGCATTTTGGTTGTTGTCAATATCAGCCATAGTCGTATTATCAGAGGTTTTATGTTTCAGAAATCTTTACGCTGTTGCGCGTAGACACCTTCAGCGTGATGTTGTGTATAGCGCTCTCTGGCAGTTCTGCCAGCTGTTCGGCGTCCACAATCACGTCCAACGCCTTTATTTCGTCTTCCGACTTTTCTTCGAACAGTTCGCAAGTGTCTTCGATTGCGAAACGGAACGACAACTCAAGGTCGCCGATTGTCACGGCGGGCAGATTGAGCTGGTGCATGACGCCCGCTTCACGATACTGGTCGGCGAGCGACTCTGTTAATAGGTTTGCCTGGTGCTGCGCAGACAGAACGTCGCGCAGCACTGAGGCTATTACATCTTGTAGTCTTGCCATACTTAAATGGGTTTTTATGATACAAATACAATGCGAGTCAGTTCGCCGGCGGAAACCATGTAGACACCTTTAGCCTTGAAGATAAGCAGCATTTCGTCGCCACTCTCCAGCATGTCGGGCTTTGCTTCGCCTTCAATCGGGTCGCAGGTGACGTCCGTCGGTGCGTAAGCGCCTTTGCCGTTGCGGTATGATACAGATATGGCTCCGTAGTTGTTCACGAGCGATATACGATCTGCCGAAACCTGCAGCGTTCCCTTCGGGTCGATCACTTCTGTCGAGTCGTCGAGCACTCCAAGCAATCGGTCGATGCCACGTGGCATCTCGCCTTCGCTGGCTGTGATGCTGATGTCCATCGTCGTCTCCACGCTGTAGCGCGAGTCGCGAGTTGCGCCGGAGTCTTTCTTCGACGAGTAGCCGACGGACATTGTCGGTGTCGTAGCTATCGTAGGCTTAGCGCCAGCAGCACTTGTAGCAGTTTTGTTTGATGAAGCAGCGGAATTGTCTGTTGAAGTAGCAGGCTTGTCTCCAGTTTCTTCGTTATTGCCTTTCGCAGAAGAGTCCTTAGCCGGTTTTGCCGAAACTGCCGACTTGCTGCCGTTGTCTGTTGACATTCCGGCGTTGATGGGTGTGCCACCGCTGCCTACCGAAGCAACAACTCCAGACATAGCGTTCACCTTAGCCTTGAACGTATAGCTCATCGTAGAGATGGAGAGTCGCGGAACCGGCATCAATGTGAGAAGCGGCACACGCATCTTCACCTGCTTGCCGTCGCGGAAGAAGTTCATCGTAACGTAAGTTATCTGTCCTTGTCCGTCTTCGTCCACTTTTATGCCTTCTTCGCGTATGTAGCTAAGCGTTTCCTTTGCCAGGTCGCGCTGCGCTTTCACAGCAGCACGGAGCGGATTGCCGATAAGTTCGTCGAAAGAGATTTTGCCCAACAGATTAATAGAGTCGGAAACGAAAGCTTTGTCAACCTGCACTTCGTTCAGATCTTTCATCTGATCGCCTAAGGAATCCTTTTTATTATCGTTCTTTTTAGCTTCCAAAAGCTCATTATATTTTTGGGTTAAAGACTTGCCGGCTTCTTTAAGTTGATCGGAAAGGTCGTTCTTATCTTCCTTCTTGTTTCCGTCAGGCTTTTCTCCTCCTTCAGTTTCTTGACCTTGACCTTCATCTTTGTCATTGTCTGCAGAAGGAGCCTGTGGCTTCTCTTCTTCCTTCTCCGCTGAGCTTGTGTCGTTGTTTTCAGAGCCAACCGCTGGTGCATCAGTTTGTGAAACTTGATCCGTAGGTGGTGATGAGCCACCGTCCGACATCAAATCATTGTTGTTATTCTCATTATCTGACATAGTCGGTTACTATTTAGTTACGTTAATGACCAGCATTCTTTCGCCAGCCTTTGCACAATAGAATCCCTCGTTCTTGAACACACACAGAATGCCTGAGTCGTCAGCAGCCTTTTGTAAGTCAGTAGATGTCAATTCTTCTGCAGGTTTAAAGTCCTCATATTTGTATAACTTGATATCTTGTGGAGCGTAGTACCCCTCTGTATTCTTGTACGAAATATAAGTGCTGCCGCCATCCTTCAGGCTTACCACCTGGTTAGACACGTTCAGCTCACCCTTTGTGTTGATAGAGTCGATAGAGGTGTTCAGCATTTCTAACACTTTAGCCATGCCTGCCGGCATATCGTCCTGACCCGCCTTAACGTTCACGTCCATAGTGTACTCCACGCTGTACTTAGATTCGCGTGTAGCGGTGGAGTCCTTCTTACTCGATATGCTTGTGCTCAGTTCCAAACTCGATTTCACAATGCCGATATTGACACTGGTGTTCGATTTCATTCCCATCTCCATAGCGGTCGACTTCTTGTCGGTCTGCGATGTGGCAGATGCCGCCGAGATGCGCGCCTTGAATGCGATGTCAATCTCGCGAATTGCCATGTATGGAATAGGCACAATTGTCAGCAATGGCAGACTGAGAGTCGCCGAATGACCGTCTTTACGGTATTCGAAGTTCACGTATATAGCCTTTTTCCCGCCGTCTTCAGTGTCCGTGAGTCCTACGTCTCGTATGAACTCCCACGATGTTAGCGCCGCTTGTTTCTGCGCTTCGACACAAGCAGAAAGCGGTCCGCCGATGAGAGTGCCAAAAGGTAGTGACTGTAAGGCATTGTTCGCGACGGTAGAAGGTGTCGTATCAATCTTTGCCATAACCTTTAGAGTTAAATGTTAACGAATAGATGCACTCTTTACGAGGCATCATTTGATGGTTTATGCCACTTCTTAAGGCTTTGGTAACACGGTTATCGTAACCTTTTGAACATCACCACAAGAAATCACATATTGTTTACCCTGCGCACCAGTGTTTTTGGGAAGGGTAATTTCAAACTCTCTGGTCTTGTCCATCTTGTTTTCTTCACCAGTGATGCCATTGTCACACATGATGTTTGTTGCATCATACAAGCCTTCAGGAGTCTTGTACTGGGCAATAACCTTGACTGGCAGGTATATAATGTCATTCGGTGTACTACTCGGGGCCTTCTCAGCGTAGAACGTTGTGTCGTTCACGCTCAGTTCGCCGTCGGGTGAACAAAGGTCCATAGCCGCTCCGAGCATCTCGAGAATCTTTGCCATGCCAGCAGGCATTGACTCCTGACCTGCGTGTACAGCAACGTCGATAGTTGCCTCTACGCTGAACTTCGAGTCCTGCGTGCTCTTAGAGTCGCGCTTTGTAGAGAATGATGTGTTTATTTTTGTCTCTTTCTTATTTTTGTTAAGAAAGAATCCTCTTCTCTTTTGGCTCTTAGTGCTTGTGTCTCGTTTGTACTCTTCTGAATACGTGTCTTCGTTAGATTCGCATTCTACACCATTGACTGTGGCTTTGAAATTAATGTCAACGCTGTTGATTGCGATATACGGAATCGGAACGATAGCTATCAGCGGAACGTTGATAACCACCTTGCGACCATTCTGAATAAAGCTGAAGCTAACATAGATAGCCGACTTTTCGCCAGTCTCCTTGTCTTCGTTCAGACATACATTGTTGATGAAGTTGATACTTGTCATTGCTGCATCGTTCTGCGCTTGAATACAAGCGCTAAGCGGACCGCCGATAAGGTTTTTAAAAGGAATACCCTGCAGTGTACCGATAGATTTGTTTGCTACATCCATAGGTTTAAGTTTTAAAAAGTTATAGGTTCTTTGCTTAGACCTACTGACAAGATAGAACCTTATAAATTCTTGCCAAGTCTGTTTGTGTTAATGTTTTTTTGTGTCGTGTTGTTGGGATGTTTGTTATGAGAGTCTTACTTAGCTGCGTACGCCTTGTAAGCGTTGAGCAGTTTTGTGTCGTACTGGTTCTTGGCGTATTCGCTTCCGTTGTATAGACGTGCGAAGGTAGCCCACTTCTTTGCTTGTAGTGCGGCGTGCATCTGCGGGTTCTTTGTTATGAATCGGCAGAAGGCGAGCAACTGACTGCGTTCGCTCTGGCACATAGCGCTTACGAACTGCGCTACGGTTTTGAATCCGCAGAGTGCGTACTGGAAGCCCATAATCTGGAACATTCCCCAACTTGCCGATGCGTTGGCTGCGTCAGCGTTTATCTTGCGTGCCTGCTCGAGGCGAGCGTATTCGCCGATGCCACCTTTGTAGTGGGTCTTTGTCCACTTCGGGTAGAGTATGGAGGCGTTTGCTGCCTGGTATTTGGCAGGATCTATTTTGCGCAGCTGCAGCTGTCGCCAGAAGATATGACCTTCGAAGAGTAGTTGCGGCTTGCCTGCGGCGAGGAATCCTCCGCGTCCGGCTGTCTCCACTTTCTGCACTGACTTGAGCGCTGCTGTCTCGCAGTCGAGTAGGAGAGCGGCTAATCGGAAGTCGTCTTCGGTGAGTCGTGCGGCTGCTGGGCGCTGATGGAAGAAGAGCGCCTGCCATGTAGAGTAACCGACGATGCCGTCAGCTACGAGTTTTAGACTTTGCTGGAATGCCTTTACAGCGGCGAGTGTGCCGGGGCCGAATGCTCCGTCAGCGGTTAGCTTGTTACCAATACGGTTGAGTTCTGTTTGTAGTATCTTTACTGCGGCGTCACGCATTCCGAGTTTTAAGGTTTTCATAGTGGTTGTGGTTTTAGTTTAACGTTTTTGTGTTTGGTTGGGGCAAATATAGCGAAAATATGAACGTAAAAAAATAAAAAGGTGAAAAAATAAAAAGATTTTTATTGCTGTCCGCTAAAACTTTTCATACAAAATAAATTAGGGCTGACACTTC
>OWJF01000372.1_pt1 | contig 22849 bp, 18 predicted proteins | sample 1732941 | NCBI WGS metagenome assembly OWJF01 (sample SAMN05065770, study PRJEB22554) | human gut metagenome | biome: ENVO:2100002; feature: ENVO:00000062; material: ENVO:00002003 | host: Homo sapiens | place: USA
AGAACTCCGGCGGAAAATAGTCGCCGAACATTTTTGCAAAACCCTCTGCGGTGCGGTCTGCTTCATTGCCGTCTGATTTTTCTGCAAAATCAAGCATCGCCTTTTGGTATTCCTCAAGGGAGTAAGCCAGATGCCCGCATACAGCGGTATAGCGCTGGAGCATCACCGCATCAGCATATTTCGGAACTTCTTCGAACGGTAAAGAATTGGTTACGGCTTTTATGGCGAACTCCACATATTTCAGAGCATTGTCCGCAGTAAAAACCCTTTCTATTCGTTCCCGGTGCTTTGGTATATCCATATAGGAGAACGGCGGCGTTTTGCTGAGAATCTCTAACATTGTCAATGCAGCTTCCTTTGCCATAGGAAAGAGTGCAGAAGTATCCTGTCCGGCATTCAGCATCCCGAGCAGCAGATTGATTTTCTCGCATTGCTCGTTCATTTTTGTAATAGTATCCGCAGGAACATTCAGCGCATCACAGGCAAGCGTACCGACAGGAAATGTTTTGCTCTCATATATGACCGTATCCTGCCAGAAATCCAATGTCATCAATTCTTGATTCATGCTTGCCCTCCTGTCCTGTTTTTTCATTTTTCTAATTATATCATGTAAATGTGAAGAAATCTACGTCCTCAGATAAGTTGTCCTGTTTTTTGAAACAGGATTGTCCTGTCATTAGCCTGTTTTTTGAAAAATCCGTCATAACCATAATAGAAGGAGCGAAGCACCTGCCAATCACGGCGGGTGCTTCGTGCTTTCCAGAATATTATGAACGGAGGGTTTTCTATGACAATCTATGAAACCATCAAGGCGGCAATCAGCGTCAAGCAAGCCGCCGAACACTACGGGCTGAAAGTGAGCCACAACGGCATGGCTTGCTGCCCGTTCCACAACGACAGGCATCCGAGCTTGAAGCTGAATGAGGACTATTTTTTCTGCTTCGGCTGCGGAGCCAAAGGGGATGTGATCGACCTTGTGGCAAGGCTGTTCAATCTGAGCAGTTATGAAGCAGCGCAAAAGCTGGCTTTGGACTTCGGGCTTGACCCGAAACCGCCCACTGCCGCAGCTATGGTCAAGCCGAAGCGTCCCTATATCCGTCAGTTCCGAGAGGATGAAATGCTGTGCTTCCGGGTGCTGACGGATTATTTGCATCTGTTGGAAGATTGGAAAGTGCGCTATGCTCCCAAGACACCGGAAGATGCTCTGGATGACCGTTTTGTGGAAGCCTGCCAGATGCACTGCCATATCGAATATATGGCAGATGTGCTGACGGTGGGTGATCTGGAAGAACGGGTGGCATTGGTGGACAAGCTGATGCAGGACGGCAAAATTGCTTTTCTGCAAGAGTATACCGCACGAAAGAAAAAGGAGGTGGCGCACCATGGCGAAGAACCGGAAAACGCCTGATATGAACTTGCCCATGTGGTTTGACGGGCAGAACATCAACGAAGCTCTGTTTTGTGAAGAATTTCTGCAAGAGCGCAGGATCATCTTCGCAAACGGAGCTTTTTTCACGCCCGATGGTCGAGTGACGGACGATCTTCCTCTGCGTGGGGAGATTTACGACAAGCTGAAATTCTGTGCCGTAAACAATATCCCCCGGAAGATCACCAACATTCTGGAAGTGCTGAAACTGGAAGCGCAAGTGCCGGACTTTCCACCGGAGCAGGATCGGATTCATTTGTCCAACGGTACGCTGCTATTGAACGGCACATTTACCGAGGGCAGACCGGCTATCGTGCGGAGCCGTTTGCCGGTTGCTTACAATCCCGATGCTACTGCGCCGGTGATCTGGCTGAACTTTCTGGATGGGTTGCTTTACGCCGAGGACATTCCAACTTTGCAGGAGTTTATCGGCTATTGCCTGATTCCCTCCAACAAGGGGCAGCGCATGATGGTGATTAAAGGCAACGGCGGCGAGGGCAAATCCCAAATCGGAGCTGTGCTTTCTGCTATCTTTGGCACGAATATGAAAGACGGCAGCATCGGCAAGATTTCCGAAAACCGCTTCGCCCGTGCCGATCTGGAACACATTCTGCTGTGCGTGGATGATGATATGCGGATGGAAGCCCTGCGCCAGACCAACTATGTAAAATCCATCGTGACCGCACAAGGCAAGATGGATTTGGAACGCAAAGGCAAGCAGAGTTATCAGGGCTGGATGTTTGCCCGGTTGCTTGCGTTCAGCAACGGTGATCTGCAAGCCTTGTATGACCGCAGTGACGGATTTTACCGCAGACAGCTTGTGCTGACTACCAAAGAAAAGCCTACTGACAGAGCTGACGATCCTGACCTTGCAGAGAAGATGAAAACCGAAGCCGAGGGCATCTTCCTGTGGGCATTGGAGGGTTTACAGCGGCTTGTTGCCAACAACTTTCAGTTTACGGAGAGTGACCGTATCCGGGAAAACAGGGAAGCGGTCAAGCGTGACAACAACAATATCTTTGATTTCATGGATTCCGAGGGATACATCCGGCGTAAAGCGGATGCGTCCATCAGTTCCAAGGATTTCTATGAAATCTACCGGATGTGGTGCGAAGAAAATTCCCTTGCACCGCTGAAAGCCCGCAGCTTCAGCGACGCCATGATTGCCAATGCCGGGAGATTCAATCTGGAACATTGCAACAATATCACCAACTCTGCCGGACGGCGGGTTTGGGGATTCATGGGAGTGGAAGCCATTGCACGACCTCATATAAATGGGTTTTACGGAGATTCGCCGTGTACGTACGTACCGGAGGACATTCCGGAGGAATGGCGGCAGGTCGAGTAAATCCCATTACTGGTACGTATGTACGCAGCAAAAGAGCGTAAAACGCTCGTTATAGAAACAGCACGCATCCTCTCGTTCGGGTTGTTTCTATGTCCACAGGTTTTTGAAAAAGTGTCTGTGGACACCGGCTGCAAGAGGAAGTTGACACAGAACGGCTCCATGCAGACGGGCTGACCATGGGAAAAGGCGCAGACATTTTCGCTTTGGTCAGCAGAGGTCGCCGCAGTGACCGCATCCCCTCTCGGGAGAGCCCACGGCACTTTGCAGCCAGTATGGATGAAAGTGTAATAGTGGGTTATTACACTTTGAAAAAGTGCCGTTCTCCAGCTCTCCGCTGTCTGCAAATTTCAAAGAAAGGAAAAATCCAATGGCAAGAAATGATGGAATCCACCGCACCGTAGCCCGGAATCAGGACTTGGAAACACCGGCTGATGTGGCAAAGGTACAGGAACACAATGAGCGTGAAAAGGACAGCTACAGCAATCAGGACATCGTACCGGAACGCACTTCTCTGAACATTCATTTCAAAGCACCCGCGGACGATTATGTAAAAATGTTTGAGCAGATGGAACAGGACGGTGTAATCTCCACAAGAGGTCTGAAACCGGATGCCGTCAAATACGGTGAGTTGATCTTTGATGTGAACTCTGCTTACTTCTACAATCACGGCGGCTATGAATTTGCAAAACAGTTTTATGCCGATGCCTATAAAGCCGCCGTGGAGATCGTAGGCGGTGAGCAGTATATCCTATCCGCTGTGATGCACGCCGACGAGCGCAACCGGGCAATGTCCGAAGCTCTGGGCGAAGATGTGTACCACTACCACCTTCATGTGGTTTATATCCCGGTGGTAGAGAAGCAAATTCTGTGGTCGAAGCGATGTAAGGATGAATCCCTCCGGGGAACGGTAAAGGAAACGATCACGCAGGTCAGCCGCAGTAAAAAATGGGAGTCCAAGCCGGTGCTTGACAAGGATGGTAATCCAATGTTGAACGCAAAAGGAAAAAAGATTTTGAAGTCGTCCTACAGTGTGTTGCAGGATGACTTTTTTCATTTCATGCGAAATGCCGGATATACCGATGTGGAGCGTGGAGAGCGTGGCAGCACCGAGGAACATCTGACAGTGACACAGTTCAAGGTTCAGGCTGAACAGCAGCGTTTGGAAGCTATGACCGGACAGGTGGCACAGGCGGAGCGGGGGTTGGAGAATGCCAAAGATGCCACGGAGAAACAGAAAAAGAAACTGGAAGCTCTGCAAAAGGAAACCAAAACAGCAAAGACCGTTGCTCTGACGGTGCAGGAGATTGAAACGATGGGAAAGAAAGCCACATTCGGAAATAATATCACGCTGACACCGGATGAGTGCGACACGCTCAAACGCTATGCGGTCAACGGCATTATCGCCAATGCTGACAACAAGCGCTTGAAGGAGAAACTGGCTTCCGCTGAAAAGACGGTTTCCATCTGGAAACAGCGGTATGAAGCAGTAAACGAAAAATATATGGAACTGAAACAGAAAGCCCAGCCTTTTCTGGATGCACTGGAAATTGCATCCGAAAGGGTTCGGGCTTTTATCAATTCTATCCTCATCAGAGGAAAGGAAACGCAGGAACACAAACACCCTGACCGGAAGCGTGGACAGGATATGGAACTTTGATGGAGGAATCGCCTATTGAAGAAATATTATGAGGAAGCGAAATATAATGCGGCATTTGACCGCTGTGTGGATGTTATGAGCCAGATGCTCCAGAAGTACGGGCATCAGGTTTTGGATAAATTAGAGCAGGATACACCGCAAACGGTGGAGTGTTCCAAGGATGATAAGCAAGCGCAGCCTTTGACGGATAAGGCTGCGTAAAAATTTACAATTTACACGTTGCGTACTTGTTGCGGCTATGCTATAATATGTACGCAACGTGTATTTTTGCTTTTTGGGAGAAAAGACGAATGGATTGTAAAAACAGAATTATTAAGTTGCGTGAAAGCACAGGACTGAACCGGAAAGATTTTTGCAAGCTCGTCCATATTCCTTACCGGACTATGACCGAGTGGGAATTGGACAACCGCCATGCACCGGATTATGTGCTTAGACTTTTGGAGTATTATATCCGCAACGAGGAATTGATGGTAAAAGAAATGAGCGAAGGAGGTGGCGATTCTGAAAAAGAAGCAACTTAAATGTTATCTATATACGAGAGTGTCCACCTCCATGCAGGTAGACGGATACAGCTTGGATGCCCAGCGGGACAAGTTGCGGAAGTATGCGGCATACGAGGATATGGTCGTTGCCGGGGAGTATTCTGACGAAGGATTTTCCGGCAAGAACATCCAAGGGAGGCAGGAGTTTCAACGGATGCTGAACGACATCCAGGACTGCAAAGACGGCGTTTCCTATGTGCTTGTCTTTAAGCTCTCCAGATTTGGCAGAAATGCAGCCGATGTTCTGAACTCTTTGCAGCTCATGCAGGATTTTGGTGTCAACCTGATTTGCGTGGAGGATGGCATTGACAGCTCCAAGGATGCCGGAAAGCTTATGATTTCCGTGCTGTCTGCGGTGGCGGAAATCGAGCGAGAGAATATCCGCACACAGACAATGGCAGGACGGGAGCAAAAGGCTCGTGAGGGCAAATGGAACGGCGGTTTCGCTCCCTATGGATACAAATTGGAAAGCGGAAACCTTGTCATTGCGGAGGATGAAGTGGAAGTAATCCGTGTTATTTATGACCGCTACATCCATACCAATGAGGGCGTTGCCGGAGTTGCTAAATATCTCAACCGCAACGGGTTTGTGAAGAAGCTGCGGCAAAATAACACCATCCCCGGATTTTCAAGGAACTTCGTGCAGGACGTACTGGATAATCCCGTTTATATGGGTAAAATTGCTTATGGCAGACGGAGAACCGAAAAGAGGCAAGGTACAAGAAATGAGATGCACGTGGTCGAGCAGTCGGAGTTCCCTGTTTACGATGGTCAGCATGAAGCCATCATTTCCGAAGAAGATTGGTATCTGGCACAGGAAAAGCGCAAGATCAATTCCTTTAAGCGGGAAAAGGTCAACAATCCAGACCACGCACACATCCTATCCGGTATTTTGAAATGCCCGTGTTGCGGAAAGAGTATGTACGGCAATATTGCCAAGGCTCATAGCAAGGACAAGAAAACACGGTATTATTACTACTGCAAAAATACGGTTACGCCGACGGGACATGAGTGCAGCTTCCGGCTGAATATCGAGCAGACGGAAATCAACAAATTTGTGGCGAAGGTCATCTCCGCTATGGTCAGCAATCCCCGATTTATAGAAGCAATTCAAGCGAAAATTGGAACGGCGGTTGATACAGAGGATATGGAAAAGCAGATCGCCGTTCTGCAAGGACAGCTAAAGCAAGCCTTTGGAACGAAAAGCCGCTTGGAGCGTCAGATGGATACTTTGGACATCAACGATGCCCACTATGACAGAAAAATTTTGGATTTGCAGCGCCGATATGATGAACAGTATGATACGATAGAAGAAATCGAAGTTCAGATTGGCGAATTGCAAAGTCAGATACGCAGCATCCAGCAGGAGAAAATCTCCGGCGATAACATTTATCGGCTCTTACTGGCATTTGATGAAGTCTACCATTCCGCAACGGAAGCAGAACAGAAAGAGTTTATGAAAGCCTTTATCGAGCGAATTGAGATGTTCCCGGAAAAGAGAAAAGACGGAAGCTGGATAAAGAAGATTGTATTCAACTTCCCTGTGCCTGTTGATGGCGAGGAAGTGAAAGAACTTCCCTTGGAAACTGAAACAACAGTCGAGGCGGTTCTCCTTTTGACCAAACTCTAATTTGTACCGCAGAGCAATCACACGGTATGGTATCCGACAAAGCATGAATCATGCAGGTGGGCGCTGCCATGACAATGCTCGCTGCGAAAGTATGTGGGCCAGAATGAAGACAGAATTACTATACGACCGCTGCGACCCGGAACAGTTGACCGTGGAGCAGCTGAAATCGCTGGTCTGGAGATACTTTATGAGTTATTGGAACAACCGCCGCATTTGCTCCGCCAATGGTGGCTTACCACCCATGGTGAAACGCAATAGATTCTATGCTGCTCAGACAATGGCTGCATGATCCGCTTACAGTTTGTGTTGTAGTTGGTTCATTGCAGTTTCAGCTTACAACAAAAAATGAGATAGACAGCCCCTCTCGGGGAAGTCTATCTCATTTTTTCGTTGGGGCTATTTTGCAATAGCCCCTTCATTTTTGCTTGTTTCCGGTGAAAGCTGCGGCGCGGGGACGTTCCATTCAGCGGGCCTTCTTGGGGCCGCTTTCGTCCGGGGCGGAGTCCGGGGTGCTGCCGCTGCCGGAGTTCAGGATCGCCACGAACTGCTGCAACTGCTTGAGGGAGCTGACACCCAGTTTGTCGTAGATGTTCTTGTTGTGGAAGCGCAGGGTGCTGTCCTTGATGTCCAGCTGCTGCGCGATCTCCCGGGTGCGCAGCCCGGCGGCGTAGCCGTCAAAGATGCGGCGTTCGGTCTTGGTCAGGGTGGGGATGCCCGCCACAAAGGTCTGGAAGGCATCGGGCACCGACTCGTTGCGGCACACGTCCGCCAGCCGGGACAGCTCCGTCTGCATCTGCTGGCGTTCCAGCTGCAGCTCGTCCATCCGCCGCCGGGACTCCCGCCGGTCCTCCTCGAACTGCCGGAACGCCGGTGAGAGGATGCGCCGGTGGAAGTTCATGCAGCAGAACACCACAAAAAAGGCGATGAACAGGCCGATGAGCAGCATCTGCAGATTGCCGGAAAAGACCAGTCTCCGGTAGTCTGCCATGGGGATGCACACCGCCAGCCGGTAGGACTGGCTCTCGCTCAGGCGGCACAGCTGGGAGATGCCCGCATAGTCGCTGTCAGGGCCGGTCAACTGGGTCAGCCCGCCGCCCATGCTGCGCAGCACCAGCGTGTTCCGGGGGGCATGGTAGTAGCCGCCGGTGGTGCCGCTGCTGAGGGCGGCATCGGCGGCAAGGCCGTCCCCCGCCGGGGCCAGCAGACAGCTCAGCCGGTCAAAGCCGGTGGGCTGGGCAAAGTTCTGCTTGAAGTAGCTCTCGCTGATCTCAAAACCGCACAGCCCGTACATCGTGCCGTCCTGCCCCCGCAGGGGCAGCAAAAACAACTGCACCTCCTCCGAGGTGCCGGGCAGCTCGAACCGCTCGGTCAGCGTGTAAGACTGGTACAGCGGGGCGCTGCCGGGGGTCATCCAGCGGTCGTAGTCCGGGAACTGGTCGGTCTGGAACTCCATGCGCCACTTGCGGTGGGGCATCACGCTGTGATCCTTGCCCACCTCCGCACTGCCCCGGTACAGCAGCAGGGGCACGGTGGGGGTGTCGGCACCGCTTTTCTGCACATACAGCCCGGCGCGGGAATGCTCTGCTCCCTCCATGCGGGTGTTGACGGTGGCATCCAGCAGCACAAAAGCGCCGGAACAGCCGGTCTGGCGCAGACGGCGGCACAGCGGCTCGATCATTTTCTCCTCCAGCGCGTTCAGCACCTCGGGAGAGTCGTTCAGTTGGGCAAAGGACAGCTGCCGCAGAGCAAGCTCCTTGTCCACCTCTGCGCTCATGTCCTCGGACAGGTTCACGCCCATGACCGCCAGTTGGTCAAAATAGCGCTCCATATCGTTCTGGAACACCGAAAACTGGATCTGCAGACTGCGGCTGATGTCCTTTTTGGTGTTGTGCAGACTGGCAAACAGGAACAGCGCCGCACCAAAGGTCAACACCAGCAGCACCACCAGCAGCAGACAGGCCCACAGCAGCCGGCTGCTCATGGGGCTTTGGCGGATCTTTTCACGGTGCCGGTCAACAAAGTGCATCAAAGTCCCTCCTTTCCGGCTGAGCGGCAAGCTCAGGCATTGTCACACAGCAACTGCCATGTTTCCTCGGCAAGGGCTTCCAGCGTTTCGCCGTCCGCAAGGCGCTGGGGATAGTCCTTCTGGCGCTGGCGCAGGCTGTCGTACAAGGCTTTGGCCTTGGCGTGGTACCCCACGATGCCCGGTTCGGACAGGGGGGTGTTCTGGATGCGCATTTCGTTGTAGACGTCGTACAGCCGCTGATAGCTCTGCTGCTCAAAGGGATAGTCCGCAATGGCGTCAAAGGCGGCGCTGGACACCGGCATGTAGCCGGTATCGGCGGCAAATTCCAGATTGCGCTGTTGTTCGGTGAGCCAGCGCAGGAACACGGCGGCGGCTTCGGCTTTCTGGTCGGTGGTCTTGAAGGCGCACAGACCCACACCGGCCTGCGGCATCAGGGGCGTGGCGGTGCCTGTGGCGTGGGGCAAAGGAGCCAGCAGCAGGTCGGTGGGCTCGGTGGTGTTGTCCGGGTAGGTGACGAAATCATTGTAGTAAAGGATGGCCGCAGAGCTGCCAAGGCCCGCCAGCGTCTCGCCGGTCATCACCTGCGTGTTGGAGTACAGGTCCGAGATCAGAATATCGCCCTGCACCAGCGCCCGGGCAAACTCCATCCACGAAGCGCGGAAGGTCTCGTTGGTCAGATCGTACCAGCTTCCCTTGTACAGCTCGCCGCTGCCCTGCTCCAGCGCGTTCAGCTCCACCAGACGCAGGGGGTAGTCCAGCGCGCAGAAGGGCTTGCCCTGCGACCACTGCCGGTAGGCACCCGCCATTTCAAAAAAGCCGTCCCATGTGGCAAGGGTGGAAAGCTGCGCCCCGGTGTCCGCCGCAAACCGGGCGTACTGGGAGCCGTTCAAAAAGATGAGCTGGGTGGATTTGGACACCGGGAACACCACCTGCTTCCCGTCAATCATGCCGTCCTGCACAAAGCCGGGCACATAGGCCGCCATGTCCTCGGCGGTGAACCAGTCGTTCCAGTCCACAAGGTTCTCAATGCCCAGAGCGCTGGCGTCCGCGGGGTGGGCCGAGAACAGGTCCGGCAGGTCCAGCGCGCCGGGCTTGCCAGCCTTGGCGTCCTGCAGCTGGCCGCCGATGGCGGCGCTGTTGGTCATGTTGGTCACGTTGAGCAGGATGCCCTTCTCTCTGCCCACCGTGTCGTTGAACTCGGTCAGCAGACGGTTCATGGGCGAGTCGGCCTGTTCGCCGTACACATGCCAGATGCTGAGCATGGTGGGGTCCTTGGGAGAAAGCAGGGTCTTGCTGCCGCCGCAGCCCGCAAGCGCCAGACCGGGGACCAGCGCCGCAAGCTTCAAAAATGTCCTTCGTTCCATTTTTCATGATTCCTTTCCGCACATTGCAGCCAGAGGGGGAAAACCGGCACAGGCAGGGCTGCAGCTGCCTGTTTTGGTGGGAAAAACCCCAAAAATCCCCCCAATTTTGGGCTTTTTGGGGGGATTTTTTGAGGGGGAAGCCCCAAAACCCCAAAAATTTTTTTGGAATTGCCCCCCAAAAACGGCTTTTCTGAGGGGGCAATTTTTTCCTAGGTATGGTACAGTACAACCAGAAGAGGTCTCGCACCGGTGCAGAAAGCCTGTCGCTATGCACAAAACGTGTCAACAGGCAACTGCGGATTCTATTCATAAGAATAGCATAAGATGGAGCGGACTGCAAGTGCAGAGAATACCAAAACCAGAGCCCTCTAAAAAGCAGGGGGACAAACAGAAAGGAGCACCCCATGAAAGAGATGAACCGACGCGCATTCCTCGCCCTTACCGGCGCAGCCGTTGTGGCGCTCTCGCTGGCGGGCTGCGATGACGCACCTCCCGCACCTCCCGCACCTCCCGCACCCACTACGTCCAAAGAAACCGAGCTGCTGACAGCCATCAACAAGGTCTGGAAGGAAAAGTACAAGGCAGGGGCGGTTGACCATGAGCAGCTGACCCTCAATCAGGATGCGGTGGACCTCATAAGGGCTTACGGGGATATTCTTGCAAATGCCAAGGAGACAACGCATCAGCTGACACCCGATGACGGTGAGATATTTTCGAAGGGATACCTTGCGTTTGAGGAGAAACTGCAAGAGTATGGCGGCGAGGGCAGTTTGGCAGGTACTGCCGGCGTCCACCATCGGTCTGCCGATGATGTGGTGACTCTGGAGGATGAGTATTCTTGCGCGGATGCTGCCGTTCTGGCTTTTGTAGAGAAACTGTTGGCCAGCAGTCCTAATAGCCCCAAGGCAGAGTTCATCAGCATCTACTGCCCGGTGGTTCAGGGCAAGACTTACATGACCGCTGTTATGTTCCGAAATAACAAGCCATAAGATAACCAGACTTCCCCCTTTTGCCCCGGACACACTCCCCCTGTGTCCGGGGGCTTTATAAGAAGAAAGGAGCACCCCATGAAAAAGATGAACAGACGCGAATTCCTCGCCCTTACCGGCGCAGCCGTTGTGGCGCTCTCGCTGGCGGGCTGCGACGACGCACCTCCCGCACCTCCCGCACCTCCCGCACCCACTACGTCCAAAGAAACCAAGGTGCTGGAAGCCATCAAAAAATACCGCGCAGCAGCCGGGGTGAAGGAACCACTCGTGCTGGATGACGGCTTGAAGCCCGCAACTGAACTTGTGGTGAAGATCACAAAGGATGGAACGACATTTGACATGGAAGTCGCGGAAGCGCTTGATAAAGCAGCACGCGACTATAATGTACTGGGCAGACCGATTGGCATGTCTATTAGTCCCTTAGGTAAAGCGATTCCGGTATGTGTTTACCCGGAAAACGTAGACCAGCTGGTAGATGATTTGTCGATGCTGGAGGAAGATAATCAGACCAGTCTAAAATCGGCCAGTCTGATTGCGATTCAGGTGTTCGTGTATAACGGTGAGGAATACTGGGTCGCAGTAGCCGCCAGCGGCAAAAAGTAACCCCTTAACCACAACCATTCCCATTTATCCCCTATTTGCCCCGGGCACACTCCCCCTGTGTCCGGGGCTTTATCGAAAGGAGCACCCCCATGAAACGATACGACCGACGGACGTTCCTCAAGCTCTCCGGCGCATCGGCGGTGATGCTGGCGCTGGCGGGCTGCGAGGATAGCTGCTCCTCCGGCTCTACAAGTTCCGGCTCTGCCACAGAAACGCCTCCCTCGCCGCCGATCCCTGTGATCCGGGACGGGCAGAAGATCCTGACCATTTTCAACGCAGAGCTGGCCCGGCGAAAGGTGGAGAACATCAAGTTCGAGTACAGCAAGGGTCTGGAGCACGCCATTCAGGCAGATGTGCAGATGTTTGTGGATAACGGCAGCCCGGAGTTCCCAGCGGAAGAGGGGCTCAGGCTGCGGATGGAGGGCGACTATGCCGCAAAGATGTGGGATGGTCTGCACGAGGCGGGTTACAGCTCCGGCTCCACAGCCATCTTCCATATGCTCAATCAGTACCGGGTAGGTGTGGATTTCGACTACGAGGGAAAGCACCTTTACAGCATGGATCGTCTCTACCCCGCCACCGAGGCCCAGTTCCAGCAATTGGTGGATGAACTGATCAAGGACTACGGCGGTGTGCCGGGGCTTCATGAGGACGACCCAGTGGTGAATAAGGTAGGCATCACTGTGGTGGATATCAACGACAAGACCTATTGGGCCGCCTACATCATCGACAAGTGGCAAGGCATAGGAGACGGCTGAACCACACCATAGAAAAGGAGCCCGCCATGAAATACCAACACCTTGTAAGCCTTGCACTGGCTGCCGCGCTGCTGACCGGCTGCGGCGGCGCAACTGCCCCCACTGCCCCCGCAAACTCCGGTGCAGCTGCCAAAAGCACCGCAAGCACGGCCGTGCAGACAGCCCAGAAGGAGCGCATCACCGACCAGTACACGCTGGAAAAGAACGTTTCGGGCGTGTGGGGGGAAGATGCGGTGCAGTACATTTCCGTCCATGTGCCCAAGCTGGAATGCGACAGCCCGGACGCCGTAAGCCTGAACAAGGAGCTTGCCGCCATTTATGCGGCGGATTTCCGGGAATATGAGGCCTACGAGGAGGCCGGGCAGCCGGGCGGCGAGTACCCGCAGATCGGTGTGGGCTGGGATGCCTACTGGTACGGCGATTGCGTCAGTCTGGTGGTGCGCAGCCGCTATGACGGCGCCGCCCCGTGGCGTTACAGCGGCTGGTGCTTCGATTTTGCCACCGGTCAGCAGATCACCGTGGCCGAGCTGCTGCAGCGGATGGGTCTGGACCCGGACACCGTGCAGCAGCAGGTGCAGCGGCAGGCCATGCAGGCCTTTGACCGGGAGATGGCGCAGGGCGCGTATTACGAGGGTCTGCGTCTCGGCGGAGAGCTTTCGCAAATGCGGATGGATACGCTGGAATACAATGAACTGGAAAACCTGTGTCTGCTTTTGCCACAGCAGGATCAACTGGTGCTCCGGGGCAAGTACAGCTGCGAAGAAGGCTGGCAGCAACTGGATGTGGAGATCCCGCTGACCTCCGCCGCCCCCGCCGACACCCCGGTACTGACCGATACCTACGACGGTGTGCAGGTGCAGCTTGAGGGAACGCAGGGCACCATCACCCTGAGCCCTGCACCCAAAACCGCCACTTGGGACACGGAACTCAACCTCCGGCTGGAACAGGTGCACACCTATCCCATCCTTGGCTCTTATAATGAATATGTGGACGTGTGCATCGGGCAGCAGACCGACTCGGTGTTCCACCCGGTGATCTATCTGCTGACCAAAGACGGCGTGGTGGAGTATGTGGACGTGCTGCGCTGCCTTCTGTTCGGAAATGCCATGATCTGTCAGGACCCCATCTACTTTGCCAACAACGGCGTGTCGCTGGAGCGCAGCGGCAGTAGCAAAGTAAACCTGCGCCGGAAGGATGGCTCTGTGCTGGAGCTGGCCGAACTGTCGTCAGAGTGGAGCGTGCAGGAGATCCCCTATTCCGTCACCGGCTCCTACAACTACACCGACGAAAACGGCTGGAGCTGGATGGACCTGACCAGCGACGGCAGCGTCCAGATGGGCATGCAGGACAACAGCCGCATGGATCAGGGCGATGCCGCGTATCTGGGCGTGGTGCCGGAGGGCGTGGTGTTGGGCATCTTTACCGACGCAGGGCTCGACTTTGTGGCGGCGTTCAAGATGGACCTGTACAACGAGAACCTGACCCTGACCATGATCGACGGGCAAAACCCCTTTGCCGAGGGCGAGACCCAGCTTCAAATGACCCGCAGCTACGGCTGAGAACACAGGAGAACGACCATGAAACACAAACGCCTTACCGCGCTGGTGCTGGCGGCGGCGCTGGTGCTGGCCGGGTGCGGCGGCACAAAAAGCAGCTCCGGCTCCGCTGCCGCCAGCCAGAGCACAAGCAGCAGCCAGAATGCCCCGGCGCTTGCCGCCCAAAAGGAACGTATCACGGAGCAGTTCACGCTGGAAAAGACCATCCGGGACGAATACGGCATCACCCAGAAGCTGACCATCCATGTGCCGCAGCTTGTGTGCGACAGCCCGGATGCTGAATATATCAATCATGAGCTTGCCGCCATGTATGCGGCAGACTACCGCCAGTATGAGGACAGCCCGGACGCCGAGCTCCAACAGGACGAGTGGTGCCCGCAGACCTACATCAACTGGGACGCCTACTGGTACGGCGACTGCGTAAGCCTTGTGGTGAGCAGCTACTACGGCGGTACAGACCCCATGTATTCTCAGGGCTGGTGCTTCGATTTTGCCGCCGGGCACAAGCTTTCGGTCACCGAGCTGCTCATGCGCATGGGACTGGACCCGGACGAGACGCAGCTTGCAGTGTACCGCGCCGCCATACAAACCTTTGACCGCAGCATGGTGCAGCAGGAATATTACGATACCCTGCGGGAAAGCGGCATGCTTTCCGGGATGCGCGCCGATACCCTGCGGGACAACGGGCTGGAAGACCTGACCGTGCTGCTGAAAAACGAAAATACCGTCACCCTTGTTGCCGGATACCACACTACCGCCGGCAGCGGCTGGCGGCCGCTGGAGGTGGAGCTTCCGCTGACCCCCGCCGCCCCTGCCAAAACGCCGGTGCTTACCGATACCTACGGAAGCGTTTCGGTGCTGCTGGACGGCGACACCCGCACCGTCACCATCAAACGCACCCCTGCGATCATCGCATGGGCAGAGGATTATGATATCCGTCTGGACGGCGATGTCACCCTGCCCATCCGCAACGCCTATCATAATTATGTAGATGTGTGCATCGGTGAGCTGGGCGCGTCCTTCCATCCCGTAGTCTACCTGCTTACCGAGGACGGTTTTGTGGAGTACGTGGATGTGCTGCGCTGCCTGCTGTATGGGCAGATCCTACTCTGTGCCGACCCCATCTATATTGCCAATAACGGCACTGCGCTGGCGCTGCGGGACGCCGAGGTCAGTCTGCTGTGTGCAGACGGTACGGAAACAGAGCTTGCCCCCCTGACCGCTGAGTGGAACAGCCCGCAGCAGGTAGATTCCACCGGCAGCTTCACCCTTGGGGAAGGGGAAAACTTGTGCTGGCTGGACCTGAATTCAGGCGGCGGCTGCCAGTTGGCTACCCACAACAACCGCTATTTCTATCAGGGTGCTGTCACCTATCTGGGCGCTACCCCGGACGGCACCGCGCTGGGCTTCTCTCTTATCCGCGACACCGAAAACGGCCCGGAATGGGTTGCGTTCAGCGCTGCACTGCAGCTTGATTATAGCATGGATTGCCTGATCCTTACCCCCCTGAGCGGGCAGAACCCCTTGACGAACGAAACGGTCCCGCTGGTGCTGACCCACAGCTACGGCTGATAAACGAGCAGGAGGTGCAAGATGAAACACATCCCCTTGCGGTGTATCCCGGCCGCTTTGCTGGCCGCGGCGCTGCTGGCGGGCTGCGGGGCAAAGACCTCAGCCTCTGCCCGCCCGGCTGGCCGCCGGGAGCTGAAATCGACCCCGCCGGATTCCATGCACGCCACCGCGGCGATCACCGAGCAGTACACCCTTGAAAAGGTGGTGCAGGCGGAAAACGGCGGCAAGGTTCGACTGAACATCCACCTGCCCCGGCTGGAAAGCGACAGCGTCGATGCTGCCCGCATCAACGCCGAGATCACCCGCTACTACAAAAACGATGTGCTGGACTATGCGGACAGCCCGGCGGCGGCCGACCCGGCCCTGTGGGATTTCAGCATTGAAATGAACTGGGAAGCAAGCTGGTATGACGATTGTGTCAGCCTTGTGGTCAGCAGCAGCTACGGAGGTACCGATGCCCCCTTCTACGACGGCTGGTGCTTCGATTTTGAAAGTGGAAACCAGCTCACCGTCACCCAGATGCTGCAGCGCATGGGGGCAGACCCCGCTGCGCTGGAAGAGGCGCTTTCCCGCGACGTGAAGCGCCGGGATGAGCTGGACCGTCAAGCCGCCATCGAGAGAGGAATGCTGCCCACCGGCAGCCTGAAAGAGGGAAACACCGCATGGTGGACTTCGCTGGACGAGCTGCCTTTTTCGCTGGACGGTAAGGGAAACATTTCCTTCGTGGTCCACAGGTTCAGCGCGTCCGGGGAGGAGTATGTGAACGATGCCCCGGTCATCCCACTGGACGCACAGCCGCTGCCACCGGACTGGGAGTGGCAGGTGCTGGCCGAGTGGATGGCCGTCACGGCGGTGACGCAGGGTGAAAGCTATGCCCCCGCCGACCGCAACGAAAGCTGCACCCTGCGGCTGGAAAAGGCCGAGATCACCGGCACGGTGACCGTCTCCTTCATCCGGGAAACATACGGCAGCCCGCAGATCCAGTCCGCTGCCGAGACCCGCACCGGAGAGCTGAATGCCGGCGCTGTGACCGGCTGGGACGGAGAAAAAAGTCAGGGCTGGAACCTGACCTGCCTCAGCGAGGACGGCAGAAGCCGCTGGACCATCTCCATGATGGAGGACGGCTCGCTGCGGATGCAGTCCACCGGCCCCAAAAAGGGCAGTGAGGTCTGGTACGTTTTTCAGCGCACCGAGGCGTGGGACGACATCGGCTACACCGCCATCCCCCGCAGGCTGTGGGGAACATACCGCGCCGGAGACGAGGCCGCAAAGGGCATCCGCTGGATGACCTTCCTGCCGGACGGCAGCTGCTGCATGAGCGTGGAATGGGACGGGTGGAACGGCATTCTGACCGGCACCGCAGAGGGAACACAGGGCCGCACCGAGGACGGTACCGAGCTGCATTTTACATTGACCGATCAGAACGGCAAGCCCTGCGAGTTCTGGGCCATTCTGCTGAACGATGACGGCAGCCCCAGCGGCTGCAGCCTGAAATACCGCGCCGGAGAAGTGCTGTTTGACCGGGACACACGTCCCGCTTACTGGAAAAACGACTCCCCGAATCTAACCCTTGTACCGTGACCGAAACCGAACGCAATGCGATGACAAAGCGTTGTCGCTTACACCAAACAAATAACAGGAGGAAATTACTATGGGTCTTATCAAAGCAGGTATGGGCGCACTGGGCGGAACCCTTGCAGACCAGTGGAAGGAATTTTTCTACTGCGATTCTCTGGACAAGGATGTGCTGATGGTCAAGGGCCAGAAGCGCACCTCCCGCCGCAGCTCCAACAACGGCGAGGACAACATCATCACCAACGGCAGCGGCATCGCCGTGGCAGACGGACAGTGCATGCTCATCGTGGAGCAGGGCCGCGTGGTGGAGGTGTGCGCTGAGCCGGGCGAGTTCACCTTTGACGCATCCACCGAGCCCAGCGTGTTCACCGGCAACTTCGGCGACAGTCTGGCGGAAACATTCCAGACCGTGGCCAAGCGCTTTACCTACGGCGGCGACACCGGCAAGGATCAGCGGGTGTACTACATCAACACCAAGGAGCTGGGCGAGATCCTGTACGGCACTGCCACCCCCATCCCCTTCCGGGTGGTGGTCAGCGAGGAGCGGGGCTACAAGCTCTCGGTGAACCTGCGATGCAACGGCAGCTTCACCTGCCGCATCTGCGACCCGCTGCTGTTCTACACCAACGTGTGCAGCAACGTCTCCACCCAGTATGACGCATCCGAGATCGCACCCCGGCTGAAGAGCGAGCTGATGAACGCCCTGCAGCCTGCCCTTGCCACCCTTTCGGCAAACAAGGTGCAGTATTACGAGATTCCCGCTCACACGCTGGAGATCTCCGAGGCGCTCAACGAGCAGCTGTCCAATGTCTGGCGCAAAAAGCGCGGCATTGAAGTGTTCTCCTTCAACATCAACTCCCTGTCCATCCCGGAGGAGCAGCAGAAGAAGATCACCGAGTGGGAAGAGAACGCCATGACCACCGATCCCACCACCGCTGCCGCCCGTCTGGTGGGTGGTCAGATTGATGCCATGAAGACCGCCGCCGGCAACACCGCCGGTGCCATGACCGGCTTTATGGGCATGGGCATGGCAGCCGGTGCAGGCGGTATGGGCGGCATGAGCGCCCAGAACCTGTTCGCTATGGGCCAGCAGGCCCGTCCGGACAGCGTGGACGCGCCCCAGCAGGTCAGCCGTCCCGCACCCGCCCCGGCGGACAGCTGGCAGTGCAGCTGCGGCGCTACCGTTACCGGCAAATTCTGCCCGGAATGCGGCAGCAAAAAGCCGGAGCCGAAGCCCGCTGCGGACAGCTGGACCTGCAGCTGCGGTGCCACCGTCACCGGCAAGTTCTGCCCGGAGTGCGGCAAGCCCCGCCCGGCGGCAGCAGAAGGCTGGAAGTGCAGCTGCGGCGCAGTGAACAAGGGTCGCTTCTGCTCCGAGTGCGGCAAACCAAAGCCCGCCGGTACGCCCAAGTATAAGTGCGACAAGTGCGGCTGGGAGCCGGAAGACCCCGCTCACCCGCCCAAGTTCTGCCCGGAGTGCGGCGACCCCTTTGACGACAGCGACCAGACCTGACCTGACAAATACAGAGCAATGAAAGGAGCATACCATGATGGGATTCTTTTCCAACCTGTTCGCAAAACAGAACTGTGCCGTCTGCGGCAAGGAGTGCGGCACCCTGCACCGCTCCAAGCTCCGGGATGGACAGTTCCTCTGCGATGACTGTGGCAACAAGTGCTCCAAATATATCCGGCTCAGTGAGCTGACGCTGGACGAGGCCAAGGAGCACATGGAGTACATGGCCCGGATGAAGCGGGTATTCGACGAGGTGTTCGACAAGACCGAGTTCCGGGTCAACGCATACCCCTCCACCCCGACGCAAATGGGGCTGGTGTTCTGCGATGAGCTTGGAATGCTGTACATCGACGACCGCACCGGCGGCCGGGGCAAGATGCCGGAATTGATCCGCTACGACCAGATCGCCAGCTATGAGGAGTATCTGGACGAGACCCCCGCCAAGGAGCCGGGCCAGAAACCCACCCTCAACGGCGGCGGCCTGAAGCTGAAGCTGGTGCAGCCCCGCAGCATCACCGAGGCCCAGACCCAGCGGGGCATGCGCCCCCACCCCTACATCAAGCAGGAGCTGGTCATCTGCTTCAGCAAGCGGGACCGGCGGGAGATCGGCTATGCCCACATCGCACGGCAGCATCTGGACCACATCTTCGGGGTCCACGATAATGAGACCAGCATGTTCGGCCGCCGGATGTCCAAGGCCGAGGAACGGGAGCTGAAAGGCCAGATGGGCATGATCGGTGCCATGGGTGCCGTGGCATCTGCCGCCATGAAGGGCGGGCAGCTCTCTGAGCAGGAAAAGGCCCGGTTTGTGGAGAACATCAATCTGGCCAACGACACCCAGACCGGCGGCATGGCAGTGTACAGCCGCCGTGCTGACGAAGCCTTTGCAAAAGTGCAGTGACCCCAAAAGGAGGAACGGATATGAGAAAGATCCAGCGCAGAGATTTCCTCAAGGCCATGGGCCTTGCCACCGCCGCCCTCGGGCTGACCGCCTGCGGCGGCTCCGGTGCTGCCAGCGCTTCCAGCGTTTCCAGCGCACCGGCTTCCAGCAGCAGTGCCCCGTCCGCTTCGGCACAGCCGGAAGCAGCAGAGGACAAAGCCGCCCCTGCAGGGGCCCCTGTGACCCAGTTCCAGACCGGGGAACTGACCATCGGCGAATACACCTTCAAGGCACAGTACATTCCCTTTGACGTCCGCCGCGAGGTATGCGGTGCCTATCATTTGATCCAAGCGGACAGCTACCGGGGCAATTACTTCTTCAGCTTCTACAACGAGGAGGACGAAGAGCAGTCTGCCAAGATCTTCGAGTATGCCATCAAGGACGACCGACTGACCCCGGTGGCAGAGTACAACATTGACGGCAGCAACGCCCTCAGCATCGACCGCAATGGCATCCTGTACGCCATGGACAGCTTTGATGTCTACTGCTACGATCTGAACAGCAGCGACCCGGAAGAGCCCGGCGACGCACTGGACTACACGGGCAGCTGCTATTCCTCCAAAGATCAGGACCTGACCGTAATCTACTGGACCGACTCCGCACCGGTGCTAGTGCAGGACGGCGAGTACACTGAGCTGACGCTGGAGGGCGACAACGAGATCGGCCCCTTCTGCAGCATGCCCTCCCTGAACCTCAGCGGAGACGAGCTACTGACGGTGGGCGAGCCGGACTCCAGCGGAGACTACTACTTTGCCGCCTTTGATCTGGACGGCAATGAGCTGGCCCGCAGCACGCAGCCGGTGGGCAGCTTTGACGCCGTGATGATGAAGCGCCCCAACGGCTATCTGCTGGACACGGGCTATGTATGGGAGCTGTACGGGCCGGACGGTACCTTCTTGGAAAAGTCCCTTCCCGTGGGTGAGCGCGAGACCCTGTGCCAGCTGTGCGGCGACTTCTGCACCTTTGATGTTTTCCTGCCGCTGGAAGAAAACGCTTTCCTTGCAGTGGGCCACCACGGCAAAGCCACCGAGCCGGACGAGCCGGTGGTGTTCCGCATCACCACGGACTTCTGAGCCCACCGCTTCGGCGGGAAGACCAACACAAAAACAGCGGGGCCGGGGAAGAGCCCCCCGGCCCCCTTTGGAACAACAGGAGGAAACGCTATGGCAGGAATGCTGGAATACAAGTGCCCCTGCTGCGATGGCGCCATCCAATTTGACAGCGCCACCCAGAAGATGAAATGCCCATACTGCGACACCGAGTTCGACGTGGATACCCTCAAGGGCTATGACGAGGAGCTGAAGGACGAAAAGCCCAGCGAGATGGAGTGGGCGACCCCCGGCGGCGGCTGGGCAGAAGGGGAGACCGCCGGTCTGCATACTTACAGCTGCAAGAGCTGCGGCGGCGAGATCGTGGGCGATGACACCATGGCGGCGTCCGCCTGCCCGTTCTGCGGCAACCCCATCGTCCTCACCGGACAGTTTGCCGGGACGCTGCGGCCCGACCTCATCATCCCCTTCAAGCTGGACAAAAAGGCCGCCAAGGCAAAGCTGCAGGAACATCTCAAGGGCAAGACCCTGCTGCCCCGGGTGTTCCGCAGCCAGAACCACATCGACGAGATCAAGGGCGTGTATGTGCCCTTCTGGCTCTTCGACAGCGACGCCGACGCTCAGCTGCGGTTCACCGCCACCCGGACCCGCTGCTGGTCGGACAGCAAATACGACTATACCGAGACCAACTACTACTCCGTCCGGCGGGACGGCACGCTGGGCTTTGATGCAGTGCCGGTGGACGGCTCCTCCAAGATCGAGGACGACCTGATGGAGTCCATCGAGCCCTTCGCCATGCAGGATGCCATCCCCTTCCAGACCGCCTATCTGGCGGGCTATGTGGCGGACAAATACGATGTGAGCGCCGAGGACAGCATCGAGCGGGCCAACAAGCGCATCCGCCGCTCCACTGAGGAGACGTTCCAGCAGACCGTTACCGGCTACGATTCGGTCAAGGTGGAAAACAGCAGCATCCAGCTGCACGGCGGCAAGGCAAAGTACGCCCTGTTCCCGGTCTGGCTGCTGAGCACCAGCTGGCGGGGCGAAAACTACCTGTTTGCCATGAATGGTCAGACCGGAAGATTCGTGGGTGACCTGCCCGTGGACAAGGGCGCTGCCCGCAAGTGGATGCTGGGCCTTACGGCTGCCCTTTCCGCCGCGTCCTACGGCGTGATGTGGCTGCTGTGGCTGGCACGGATCCTGTAAAGGAGGGACGAACGATGAAAAAGACTTCCAACCGACTGCACTCCCTCTTTGCGGCGCTGGCAGCACTGATTCTTGCGGCGGCGCTGGCTGTTCCGGCCTTTGCGGTGGAGGGCGGCTTTGCCGACCTGTACTACCGCATGTTCGACGACGCTGAGGTGCTGACCGAGGACGAGGACAACGAGCTGGAGGACGCACTGGAAGAACTGAGCCTGCGCCAGAGCTTCGATGTGACCATTGCCACCATCGAGTCGCTGGAAAGCGTTGGTGCCGACAGCATGGAGCAGTTTGCCGATGATCTGTATGACTACTGCCAGTACGGCTACGGCCCGGAGATGGACGGCGTGCTGCTGCTGGTGAGCGTAGGCGACCGCAAGTGGCACATCTCCACCTGCGGCTACGGCATCACCGCCTTTACGGACGCCGGCATCCAGTACCTTGGCCAGCAGATGACCCCCTTCATGGCCGATGGAGACTACGCCGGTGCCTTCCGCACCTTTGTCCAGTGGTCGGATACCTACATCGACGCCGCCCGGGCGGGCCACCCCTATGACGTGAATAACCTGCCCCGGGAGCCGCTGTCTCTCATGTACCTGTTCCTTGCGCTGGGCATCGGCCTTGTGCTGGCATGGGTCGTCGTCAGCGTAATGAAAAGCCAGCTGCGCAGCGTGGCGTTCCAAGAAAACGCCGCCAGCTATGTGCGGGAGGGCAGCATGAACCTGACCAACAGCCGGGAGCTGTTCCTGTACCGGGATGTGCAGCGCACCGAGCATGTGGAGGCAAAGGACTCCGACAGCTCCGGCGGCAGTTCCACCCACACCTCCTCCAGCGGCACGACCCACGGCGGCGGAGGCGGTTCGTTCTGAAAGGAGCCTGTTTATGAACCCTTATCTTTCGGAAAAAGCCCGCGGCGAGATCCCCCGTGTCCTCAAATGGCTGCGGAACGCGGGGCTTGCCTTCTGCGTGTTCTGCTCTGTCGGCGGGCTGTATACCCTTTGCCTTGACCTGCAGGCCAAGGACACCTCCCACGTTGTCGGGTATGTGTTCTGGCTGTCTCTTATACACATCTGACGCTGCCGACGACTTAATAGGTGTAGA
>OWJF01000391.1_pt1 | contig 22144 bp, 18 predicted proteins | sample 1732941 | NCBI WGS metagenome assembly OWJF01 (sample SAMN05065770, study PRJEB22554) | human gut metagenome | biome: ENVO:2100002; feature: ENVO:00000062; material: ENVO:00002003 | host: Homo sapiens | place: USA
ATCTGCAAGACTTATCTGGACACAGGCTTTTTCATGTTCAATTTAATCTTTGATAAAGATGACAACAGGGGTAATATACGCTCGTGTCTCCAGTATTGGTGACAGACAGAGCACGGAAAGACAGATCAAGGACTTGTCGGAGTATGCAAAATATAAGGGTATAGAAGTCCGCAAGGTCTTTGAGGAACACATTTCTGGCGCAAAGAAGAATGATGAGCGTCCAGTGTTGTGTGAAGCAATGGAATACTGCAAGGCAAACCGCATTGGAATCCTACTTGTCAGTGAACTGTCAAGATTGGGGCGTAATGCGTTTGAGGTGCTTGCCTCTGTCAAGGAACTCATAGACTGTGGCATTAACCTCTACATACAAAAGGAACAGCTTACATTGTTGGATGATGAAGGACATCCGTCCCTCTTTGCTCCGATAATGATAGCCACACTTTCTACCTGTGCGCAGTTGGAACGTGATAATATCTCCTTCCGATTGCAATCTGGGCGTAAACGGTATATAGAGAAAGGAGGAAAACTCGGACGCAAGGTTGGCTCTGTAAAAACGACTGAACAGATGAAAGTCGAATATAGGGAAGTAATAAGTTTGCTCCGCAAGGGATATTCAATTCGGGATGTGGCGAAACTGAGTGGCAAGGGTGTGAGTACGGTGCAACGAGTAAAGCGATTGATGATGCTATAAAAGTTCATTTTGAAGAATAAACAGCTACAAATGACACTAAAACCGCACAAATTCGCCTTATTTATGCAGAAAACAACCTCGCAGTTGTGTTTTCTCATTAAAATCAGTTATCTTTGTAGGCAAAATGGCAATAGCCAGAATTATAAATGGAACAAAGCGAAATACGTCTAAGATGATAAAGGAAACAATATCTCCTGTTCAAAATGCAGGAACACAAATGAGCCAAGAAGAAAAATCATGGTTAAATCATTCTCAAATGATAGCCAATGCCATGTCCGCAAGAATGAAGGAACTTGGAATGACTCAAAAGATGTTGGCTGAAAAAATGAATTGTACGCAACAGTACATTTCAAAAATCTTAAAAGGACGAGAAAACCTTTCGCTTGAAGCCATAAGCAAAATAGAGAATGCCTTGTATATTCATTTCCTGCAAATGGATGAATAGTCATATTCTCATAAGTGTAATGATAAAAACAAGATAAGATATGCCAGTACAAAGTGAAGCCGCTCTCGAAAACGGACTTATAGACACTCTTCAAAAGATGAACTACGAGTATGTTCATATTGAGGAGGAGAAGAACCTGTCTGCCAATTTCAAGAAGCAGTTGGAGATACACAACAAGAAGAAATTGGAAGAACTCGGTCGCACAGAATTTACTGAGTCTGAATTTGAAAAGATACTAATTTATCTTGAAGGTGGCACTCGCTTTGAGAAGGCAAAGAAACTTCGTGACCTCTTTCCGCTTGAACTTGAAAGTGGTGAACGCCTGTGGGTGGAGTTCTTGAACCGTACCCATTGGTGTCAAAACGAGTTTCAAGTTTCCAACCAAATTACAGTTGAAGGAAGGAAAAAGTGCCGTTATGATGTGACGATACTCATTAACGGTTTGCCTTTGGTTCAGATTGAACTGAAGCGCAGAGGTGTGGAGTTGAAACAGGCGTACAACCAGATACAACGCTACCACAAAACTTCCTTTCATGGATTGTTTGACTATATCCAGTTGTTTGTCATATCCAATGGTGTGAACACTCGCTATTTTGCCAACAACCCGAATAGTGGCTATAAGTTCACTTTCAACTGGACGGATGCAGCCAATGTGCCGTTCAACGACTTGGAGAAGTTTGCCACAGTGTTCTTCGACAAGTGTACGTTGGGCAAGATTATAGGCAAGTACATCGTTCTGCATGAGGGTGACAAGTGCCTGATGGTGCTTCGCCCTTATCAGTTCTATGCGGTGGAGAAAATTCTTGACCGTGTAGAAAACTCCAACGACAATGGCTATATTTGGCATACAACTGGTGCAGGCAAGACCTTGACCTCATTCAAGGCTGCACAACTCGTTTCTGAGTTGGACGATGTGGATAAGGTTATGTTTGTGGTTGACCGCCACGACCTTGACACTCAGACGCAAGCCGAATACGAGGCCTTTGAGCCTGGTGCCGTTGACAGTACCGACAACACGGATGAGTTGGTGAAGCGTCTGCACAGCAATTCTAAGATTATCATCACTACCATCCAGAAGTTGAATGCCGCTGTTAGCAAGCAGTGGTACAGTAGTCGCATTGAGGAAATACGCCATTCTCGTATCGTAATGATTTTCGATGAATGTCATCGAAGCCATTTCGGAGAATGCCATAAGAACATCGTGAAGTTCTTTGACAATACGCAGATATTCGGCTTCACTGGTACGCCTATTTTTGTGGAGAATGCCGTGGACGGACACACTACAAAAGAGATTTTCGGTAACTGCCTTCACAAGTATCTTATTAAGGATGCCATTGCCGATGAAAACGTGCTCGGTTTCCTTGTGGAGTATTACCACGGCAACGAGGATGTGGACAATGCCGAGCAAGACCGCATGACGGAGATAGCCAAATTCATCCTTAATAATTTCAATAAGTCAACATTTGACGGTGAGTTTGACGCACTGTTTGCCGTGCAGTCTGTGCCAATGCTTATCCGCTACTACAAGATATTCAAGAGTCTCAATCCGAAGATTAGAATTGGTGCGGTATTCACATACGCTGCCAACAGCAGCCAAGATGACGAGCAGACAGGCATGAACACAGGTGGCTATGTAAGCGACAGCACAGGTGAGGCTGACGAGTTACAAGCCATCATGGATGACTATAATAATATGTATGGAACGAGTTTCACCACCGAAAACTTCCGCGCGTATTACGATGACATCAACCTCCGCATGAAGAAAAATAAGGCCGACATGAAGCCTCTCGACCTTTGCCTTGTGGTAGGAATGTTCCTTACTGGCTTCGACAGCAAGAAACTCAACACGCTCTATGTTGATAAGAACATGGAGTATCATGGCTTACTGCAAGCGTTCAGCCGTACCAACCGTGTGCTGAACGAGAAGAAACGTTTCGGAAAGGTGGTGTGCTTCCGTGACTTGAAAAGCAAGGTGGACGAGTCTATCAAACTTTTCAGCAACAGCAACAATCTTGAAGATATAGTGCGTCCGCCGTTTGATGATGTGAAGAAGAACTATCAAGAACTGACCAAGGATTTCTTGACACATTATCCCGAACCACATTACGTGGACTATCTCCAAAGCGAGAACGACAAGAAGCAGTTTATCCTTGCTTTCCGTGACATCATCAAGAAACACGCAGAGATACAGGTGTATGACGAGTTTGATGTAGATGCTCCCGACCTTGGCATGACCGAACAGCAGTTTATGGACTTCCGCAGCAAGTATCTTGACATTCATGACAGCATTATTTTGGTTGACCCACCTGCACCAAAGCCAACTCCCAACCCTAATGAAGACGAACCAACTCCAGAAGTTCATAAACTTACGGATATTGACTTCTGCTTGGAATTGTTGCATAGTGACATTATCAATGTTGCCTACATTTTGGAGTTGATTGCAGACCTCAATCCATACAGCGAGGATTATTCAGAAAAGCGCAAGCACATCATCGACACAATGATAAAGGATGCCGAACTTCGCAGTAAGGCAAAGCTCATTGACGGATTTATCCAGAAGAATGTAGATGATGACCGTGACAACTTCATGGCTCGCAAACAAAAGGCTGACGGTACGAGCGACCTTGAAGAGCGATTGAACAACTATATCGTCACAGAGCGTAACAATGCTATCAATACGCTTGCCAAGGACGAAGATTTGGACGCTTCCGTGCTCAATCATTACCTTTCTGAATATGACTATCTACAAAAGGAGCAGCCAGAAATCATACAAGAGGCATTGAAAGAGAAGCACTTGGGACTGATAAAAAAGCGCAAAACATTAACAAGAATACTCGATAAACTGCGTTCTATTATAAGAACATTCAGTTGGGAATGACAAAATTGCAATGATAAAGATAGTTAGAGATATAGATATAACGGCTCTTGGAGTCAGCGTGTATAACCGCAAGTGGCAACCTATCCATTTACAACAAGGTGAAATGGATGGAGCATGTGCTGTGTATTCTATGATGATGAATCTTCTTATACTAAAGGTTCTCACTCGTAGCCAAGTTGTAAACTTGAACACTACATTCAAAGGAAATACCGCCAAAGGAAGGCTTTTCAAAGAGTTCTTTGTAACAGAAGGACTTTGCCGTGATGGTTTCTATTTCTCAGAAATCAAAGAAAAACTTTCTCACTCTTTTGCTAAAGAAGTAACATCATCTGCACTACAATATACGGCTTCTCTATCAGACCAAACCATATTTGTAGAAGAACTTAAAACTGCAATAAATGACAACTTGCCTTTGGTTACTGCCATATCATTTAGAGGTGGTGCTCATGCAATACTTGCTATTGGCTATGAAGAGCAAGAAGGGGTTGTTGAAAAAATATTTTGTTTAGACCCAGGCTATACCATCAATCATACCTCTTTTTGGAATAGCGTTATAATACTAAATAAGGGGAAAGGGAAGTATTGCCATCAGTATATAACAGACAAAGACGATGACAATGTCTTTATTAGTGAAACATTGAAAATAAAAAAGAAATAACGATATGAGCGAAGAATTACAACAGAAACTCCGTGACCAGCTTTGGGAAGTCGCAAACAAACTGCGTGGCAATATGTCAGCCAGTGACTTCATGTATTTTACCCTTGGCTTTATCTTTTACAAGTATTTGTCGGAGAAGATAGAGAAACATGCAAACTCCGCCTTGGTGGATGATGAAGTCACGTTCAAGGAATTGTGGGCAATGGAGAAAGACGAGGATATTGAAGCATTGCAACAAGAAGTAAAGACTGACTGTTTGGAAAACATCGGCTACTTCATAGAGCCAAACTTCCTGTTCTCGTCAGTCATTGAAAGCATTAAGAAGAAAGAGAACATCCTACCTATGCTCGAACGCTCATTGAAGCGCATTGAGGACAGCACTCTCGGACAGGACAGCGAAGAGGACTTTGGCGGTCTGTTCTCTGACATTGACCTTGCTTCGCCTAAGTTGGGAAAGACTGCTGATGATAAGAACACATTGGTGAGCAATGTTCTTCTTGCCCTTGATGACATAGATTTCGGTGTAGAAGCATCGCAAGAGATTGACATTCTCGGTGATGCCTACGAGTATATGATTAGCCAGTTTGCAGCTGGTGCCGGCAAGAAGGCTGGCGAGTTCTATACACCTCAGGAAGTGAGCCGTATCTTGGCAGAAATTGTTACCATCGGTCACGCTCGTCTGCGCAATGTCTATGACCCAACTTGCGGTAGTGGTTCGTTGCTGCTCCGTGCTGCAAGCATCGGTCATGCCAACGAGATTTTCGGACAAGAGAAGAACCCTACGACCTACAACTTGGCTCGTATGAATATGCTTCTGCATGGTATCAAGTTCAGCAATTTCCGCATTGAGAATGGCGATACTTTGGAGGCTGATGCTTTTGGCGACACTCAGTTTGACGCTGTCGTCGCAAATCCACCTTTCTCTGCCGAATGGAGTGCAGCCGACAAGTTCAACAACGACGACCGTTTCAGCAAGGCAGGACGCTTGGCACCACGCAAGACAGCCGACTACGCCTTTATTCTCCACATGATTTACCACCTTAATGAGGGTGGCACAATGGCTTGTGTTGCTCCTCATGGTGTGTTGTTCCGTGGTAATGCCGAGGGCGTAATCCGTCGTTTTCTCATTGAGAAGAAGAACTATGTGGATGCCATCATCGGACTCCCTGCCAACATCTTCTATGGCACAAGCATTCCGACTTGTATTTTGGTGTTTAAGAAATGCCGTAAAGAGGATGACAACATCCTGTTCATTGATGCAAGCAAGGAGTTTGAAAAGGTAAAGACCCAGAACAAACTCCGTCCGCAACACATCAAGAAAATTGTAGATACTTATCGTGAGCGCAAGGAAATAGAAAAGTACAGCCATCTTGCCACACTGCAAGAGGTGGCAGAAAACGACTACAATCTCAATATTCCTCGTTACGTTGATACTTTCGAGGAAGAAGAGCCTATCGACATTCATGCCGTCATGAAGGAAATCAAGGAGTTGGAAGCCAAACGTGCCGACCTTGACAAGGAGATTGAAGGCTATTTGAAAGAACTGGGATTGGTTGAATAGTCTTTCTGCCAGTTTTGTGCAATTTTTAATTAAGAGGTTTAAGCAATGAGTGAATCAATAAACATATTGGATAAGGATTACTTGCAGTGGGTCGAAGAACTATGCAAGCGTTATCGCAAAAGTCAAATAAGGGCAGCAGTAAAGGTGAATACTGAAATGCTGCGTTTTTATTGGGAGTTAGGACAGGATATTGAGACAAAAGAAGCGTCTAACAAATATGGTAGTGGCTTTTATGCGGCACTGAGTCGTGATTTAAGACATAAACTGCCTGATGCTGACGGACTTTCTGAAACATCTGTCCGCTATGCAAAACGATTCTATTGCTTGTACTCGCCTCTTGAAAAAAGTCTTCCACAAGCTGTGGAAAAATCAGAGAATACAAATCTTCCACAAGTTGTGGAAGATTTGCACACTATCCTATTCTCTATACCTTGGGGACATCATCGTTATATCATTGACAAGTGTTCGGAGGATGCTCATAAAGCATTGTTCTATGTTCGCCAAACAATGGAAAACGGTTGGAGTCGTTCTATGCTGTTGAATTTCCTTGGAACAGACTTCTATGAAAGAAGTGGAAAGGCATTGACAAATTTCAAGAAGACTTTGCCCGATATGAATAGCGACCTTGCACAAGAAATTACAAAAGACCCTTATGATTTCTCTTTTACTGGTGTTCGTGGTAAATACAATGAACGCAAATTGAAAGATGCTTTACTGGCTAACATTACGAAATTCCTGTTGGAATTGGGTACAGGTTTTGCGTATGTTGGCAAGGAGTATCGTTTGCAGATAGACGAAAAGGAGAAGTTCATTGATTTGCTTTTCTACAATTTGAAGTTATCTTGCTATGTTGTGGTAGAAGTGAAGATTGGAGAATTTGACTTTCCAGATGCAGGACAACTAAGTGGTTATGTAGTAGCTTGCAATCACCTCTTGCGCCAAGAAGGTAGAGATAACCCGACCATAGGATTACTCATTTGTAAGCAAAAGAGCAACACCATAGCCCAGTATGCTTTAGAAGGTAGCAGTCAGCCTATCGGAATCTCCGAGTACGAACTATCTAAGTTGTATCCTAAAAAGGTGGAGGGAACCATTCCATCCATCAAAGAATTGGAAGAAAAAATAGAAAAGGAAACAGAGAAAAGTACAAAGGACGAATAATTTTGGTGTTTGCTTTTATGATTTGACATTCATACGAGGAAACATGAAAACATGTAACTGGTATGTAACTGAAAGTCGAGAAAGCACATCAAAATCGCCTCTAATCCTTTCTAAAATAGGGAAAAAGGTATGTAACTACCATGTAACTGAACCGCAATGGTGAACTTAAATTAAGGATTAAAAATGACAACGACAATAAATAACGAACATAAGAAACTCAATGTCCCAAATCTGAGATTTCCTGAGTTTCAGGGTGAGTGGAAAAAAACAAAGTTTGGTGATATTGCAACAGGTTTTGACTATGGCATGAACGCTGCTGCAAAAAACTATGATGGTGTAAACAAATATATTCGTATCACGGATATAGACGAAGCATCATCCACTTACACAGATAAGGATATCGTTTCTCCAGATGGGATTTTGACAGATAACTATCTTGTGAATAATCGTGATATATTGTTGGCAAGGACAGGAGCGAGTACCGGCAAATCTTATTTGTATAAACAATCAGATGGAAAATTGTATTATGCAGGTTTCTTGATTAGAGCGAATGTGACGACCCATGACCCTTATTTTGTGTTCTCTCAATTACACACACATCGATATTGGAGATGGGTGTCTATTATGTCAGCACGTTCAGGACAACCAGGCATAAATTCACAAGAATATTCCTCATTTCCAATTTACACAACATCAATCGAGGAAGAGAGCAAAATTGCGAAACTGTTATCTCTTCTTGACGAGCGCATCGCTACCCAAAACAAAATCATTGAGGATTTGAAGATGCTAAAGTCTGCGATTATTGAAATTGAATATACGCCTAATACTAAAACCACTTCGCATATAGGCAATGTCATTGAGCAGATTTCTAAGCGTAATAAAAACAATGCGATTCAAAACGTCTTGTCGGTTAGCAATCGTCAAGGGTTCATAAAGCAGAGTGATCAATTTGAAAATAGGAATGTTGCAAGCGAAGATACTTCTAACTACAAAATCGTAGAAAAGAACGACTTTGCCTTTAATCCTGCACGAATAAACGTTGGTTCTATTGCTCGCCTGACAAATTTTGAAAAAGGCATCGTTAGTCCTATGTATATTTGCTTCCGAACCCAAGAAAACGTAGCACCTGAATACATTGATTTCTTTTTTGAATCGAAGCATTTCTATTGTGAAATACAAAAGAGATTGGAGGGAAGTGTTAGACAATGCTTGTCTTTTGAAGGACTATGTAATATACCTTTTTCTCTTCCCTCTCTTGATATGCAGCAACGAATAGGAAAGCGCCTATTCACATTGGGGCAGAAGATAAAAACGGAAACAGATTTATTAGAACTATTGAACAAGCAAAAGCAGTATCTGCTTCGCCAGATGTTTATATAAACATTTGGCGGAGCAGGTGCTGCTTCTGTAAAGTATATAATGCACAGAGCGACATATTGTTTTCAAGAGCAGAATCCACCGATGTTAGCATCTTTACACAAGTGTCCTTGATGGGGGCATTAGGGATTGAAAATGACATGTTTAGTATATCTTCTCCGTTCAAATTTGCAATTGCACCATTACCACCTTGCAAAGAGTTCCAAATATATCTACGGTATTTGTTTGTTTGAAACAACCATTTTACAATTGGTTCTTTAGAACGGTATATACCGCAAAATGCCCCAACGGTTATAGGTGAATGACAATTGCCGTCATAGAAAGAAGATTTGCCAACCAAAGAAGAACTTCCGTTTGCCATACAGATAACAATATCTCCATTTTGTAATTGCTGTTCTGCTGACATTTGCTTATTAACGAATACAACATTGTTATTGTAATCAAGCAAACTTCCATTAACAATATTGTTTGAGCGCATAACAAGTGTGCCACCATGTTCAACAACATCGTTACTGCTATAAGTTAATCCACGAATATATAATCCAACATTATCCAATTGTAGTCTTTCTGAATGTTTATCATCAAATACATTTTCAATAATCGCAGACCTACGAACTTCAAAATCCTTAATCAAGGGAATTGCACAGAAGATAGTTCACAGCAACAAGACTAATGTTCGTTTGTCAGAGTGCGTAGAATGTAGTTCTTCCACCTTACAAGAAAGTGATGTTTGTGAACATGGTGCATATCCAGTTTATGGAGCAAATGGCATCGTTGGCTACCTCGATAATTATAATACAGAGGGTGAAGCCGTTTATATTATCAAAGATGGTTCTGGTGTAGGAACCGTTTCCTACGTTACAGGCAAATGTTCTGCAACAGGAACTTTGAATACATTACAAGCAAAAGAAGGCTATTCACTCCAATACCTTTACTATCTGCTGAAAGTATTCAACTTTGAACCTTATAAGACAGGTATGGCTATACCTCACATATATTTCAAGGATTATGGCAAAGCCAAGTTTTTTTGCCCATCATATACAGAACAACTCCAATATGCTCAGTCGTTATCTGCAATAGATAGCAAATTATTGGTGGAAAAGAACATTCTAACAAGCCTAAGTATGCAGAAGAAATATTTGCTCCGCCAGATGTTTATATGAACATTTGGCGAAGCAGATACTGCTTTTGAGAATTATAAAGGTTAAGCATTTGTCTTTCTGTTTCTATTTTACAGTCTATATGCCCCAATACAGAGTATATTCGTTTTTGATCTGCAAAGGTTGGTAGTTTAATACTTGCCTTCTCGAAATCAGCCTTACACAGGTTGAACCTCGTACTTCCTTGTGCATAAGGATAAATAAATTTGCGGAATGCTGTTAAAGAAACGTAGTAAGACAGATACGGAGAAAAAGCAACTTCCGTATTTGTGATGTGAATTCCAAAACAAAAACTATTGAGATACACTTTCTCTTTACCAAGATACACAGACCCTACACCAACTTCTTCTGGAGTTTCCGAGGATAACGTGAATAACACATCGCCATATTTTACAACATTCTGTTTCTCATCATCTTTGATTGCCACATATTGGAAATCATTTTCTTTGATGACATTGTTTGAATACACATTCAAATAAGTTATGAAAGGCTTACCCGAACCGAAATCTTGTGCTGACTTCCCAGATAGTCCAGAATATGAAGTGCCAAGTTCTGCAAAAGAGGTCAATACTTCACCACCATATTGAGTATACAAGAAGTCATTTAGTCCCTTGATTAGGGACTGCAACTTGTCAATGATTTTGTTTTGGGTAGAGATGCGCTCGTCTAATGCAAACATTAGTTTGGCTATTTTATTCTGTTCTTCAAGCCCAGGGATCATGTTTTTTATTTTTTCTATTGTATCTTTTGAAAGGCTTGGTACGCCTGATGCTTCATTGTATTTCAACCAGTTTATAGTTTGAAATAGGCAATATGTAAATTTCGGTGTAATGCCATTAAAACTATGCGTATAGAAAAGTGTGTCAACAGTCCAAAATTTGCCATTGTAGTAAAAAGGCTTGTTTATACTACCCTTTCTACCTATAAATGTCGTTTCTCCATCATATAGACATTTGTCTACAGATGTCATGTACCCTCCAGTTCCAAAAACAGGAATTTCTCCATTGCTCAAATGCTTATAATCACGTCCATTGCCGATACTTAGAACATCTTTAATCTTATACGTTATCCACTCCCCCTGAAACTCAGGGAATCTGAGATTTGGGACATAAGAGGCTACTTTTCTCTAATTATTATGTACACCTTCAAAATTAAGGATTACAATGACAACAAAAACAATTAGAGAAATTGCGTTGGCTTGGAAAAGTGACAAGCAACGCTACGTAAAGCAGTCCACATACGCTGCTTATGTGTTAATTCTGGAGAACCACATTCTGCCATCGTTTGGCGATTGTGAGGCTCTGAGTGAGAAACTTGTGCAGGAGTTCGTTTTGCAGAAACTAAATGGCGGACTAAGCATAAAAACGGTGAAAGACATTCTGATTGTTTTGAAGATGGTGATGAAGTTCGGAGTAAAGAACGAATGGATGAACTATTGTGAGTGGGACATCAAGTACCCTACGACAGAGACGAACAAGGAAATTGAAGTGCTAACGGTGGCACACCACAAGAAAATCCTCGATTTCATCAAGCAGAACTTCACGTTCCGCAACCTCGGCATCTATATCAGTCTGACCACTGGTTTGCGTATCGGAGAGATTTGCGGTTTGAAATGGTCGGACATCAATACCGACAACGGCACAATCACCGTGAACCGCACCATTGAGCGCATCTACATTGTTGATGGTGAGCGTAAGCACACAGAGTTGGTCATCAACACGCCCAAGACAAAGAACTCATGCCGTGAGATACCGATGAACAAAGAACTCTTGGCAATGGTGAAGCCTCTGAAAAAGGTGGTAAACGATGATTTCTATGTGCTGACCAATGAGGAGAAACCGACAGAGCCACGGACTTACCGCAACTACTATCATCGGTTGATGAAGCGTCTTGACATTCCACGTCTGAAATATCATGGACTGCGCCACAGCTTTGCCACTCGTTGCATTGAGAGCAACTGCGACCACAAGACCGTAAGTGTATTGCTTGGTCATGCCAACATCACTACAACTCTCAACCTCTATGTTCACCCGAACATGGAGCAGAAGAAAAAGTGCATCACCAAGATGTTCAAGTCTCTTGGAAAATAGGGAAGAAAAGTAGTATAGGCTATAAAAGGCAAAAGGATGAGGTGACTCCACATCACCCCATCCTTCGCTTACTTGTCTATGTATGATGCAACAAAAAAAACAATTGAAATGACCGCTTAAAGGAAACACGTCAAGACCTCTCCGTATTTTTTCTTCCCCAACCGAACCAAGTTAATGATAAAATCCGTAAATTTGCATTATCCCAAATCCCGAAACAAGGAAAGCGGATTTTAGCTTCATCGAGATTGGAGCACAACCTAAAATTTCAATAATAAGCAATAACCATTAAATCAAACAACAATGACAATTCAGACATTTCAAAAGGGCAAATTCTACACGCTGCCCATCAAAGCCTTAAGGGAAGAAGGCAACAACACTTTCTTCATCGTAAACGCCAACAACAGAGAGTATGCAATCAGAATGTTCGATTTCCAGAAATCCGACAAAAAAGTATCGCAAATGGAGGAATTGCCATGTATGGTTAAAGACATACACGGCGACAACATCGTATTCGTGCAGAACTTCGCCCGGATGTTCGAAGACATTTATATATCTGGAAAGGTTTACCCATTCATTGTAAACAAAGAAGCCTATAATCCGAATAACGAGTTCAGGTATTATGACATAAGGGATTTCAATGGTGTGCCTTTCAGAATAAAATGTGAAAAGAACACATTCTTAGTGCCAAACCAGAAAATCAGATGTATGGTGTCAAGGCCAAGCCTGAACAAGATGATTCTGATACTTGAAAACACGAAAAAGGACGTTATTGTAAACTGCATAAGCCCCAAGGAACTGCTGAAGAAAAGCGGCATCGAAGAAAAGTGTCAAAGGTTTCTTCTATACAGTTTTGCGACCAATCCCGGATTTGAAGAGGCAAAGGAATATTATGAACAAGGCAACCCGGAATGGGTGATAAAGGCGATAACAGCCATCGTGGAAGTGGAACAATGGCCGAACCTTTCAAATAAAAACAAAGAAATTCTCCTGTCATGCTACCACAGAATTTGCCTGTATCTGCTTGAAGATTCCGATTATCTGCATCAGTTCAACGAGTCGGACAGGGAAAATTTCCAGACATGGATTGCCGACAGGGTGACGATGTCTGAAACTTATCTTGAATGCCTTTCGTTTATCGGCGAAAAAAAATGCAGCGAAGAGACAGACCTGATACTCAGGAAAATCCGCAATTCAGGATATATTTACCACCCACACAAAAGGATGCGGCTGCTGATTGCCATGTTCTCACTCCAACCGGAACTTCTGGAAGAGAAGATCGACGCCATCCTTGACCTGCTCGCAGAAAAGGCAAAAGAATGGAAAACGGCATCATTCAACGATGCCTTCTCCAGCTTCCTTCAGTTCTATGTCATGTCTAATATGGAGAAGACAAACCGCGAGGCAGTAATCGACAACGAGCAGAACAACTTGCTGCTGAGCCGCATGGTACGTTCTATATGCTATCTGCTCCTGATGACCAACGGCAAGGACATAAACGTGGCATTATACCGTTCGCTGCTGTTCCACTATCTGTCATTCACAAGGAGCAGAAATGTGCTTGGCGACAACGACCACACCCACAACCTCGCCGAACAGCTTGCAGACAGGGCTTTCACCACCCTTGTGGTGTCTGAAGACAAGATGAAAGACTTCTCATGGGGCAGGGATTTCAGACAGACGGAACTCCTGGCATACCAGATGGCGGCAACCAAGGCAAGCAGCACTACCTTCCTCACACGCTCATACGAGGCTCATAACGTGCGCTTCACCGTAAGTGCCGACAGCATAACAATAGCAAGGTCTTCTTCTGCCTCAAAAGAGAAGAACATCCTCCCGCAGGATTTCCCTGGATGGTTCAACCTGCAGATATTCCTTGACCAACCCGGCAAATACTCTATCGGAAAGAAGGCAAAGGTAAGAATGTGGAAAGACTATTGGAAGAAAGTTGAAAACGCCCTTTTTGAGAAGAAGACGCCATCCATACACCCCCAACGCAAGATTGCCCCAGAGGTGGGCACAACTGTCACCATCAGAGTGCTCTGGAAGGACGAGCACCATCAAAACAGGTTTTACTGCAGAATTGAGGATGACCAATATGAGGGCGAGGGCTGGATTGACACATACCAGAAAGGAGGCTCTATAGGTCTGTTCCATTACGACCCACAACTGGACATCGATTCTTTCTACATCGACGGCAAGCCTATCCTGTTCAAGGCAAGGGTGAATTCCGTTGGCAGCCCTAACGACGAGGTGCGCACCTATATGTTTGACGCCGTGTCATTCATTGACGGGCTAATCAAAGATCAGGTTAGTTTCGGCGAAGAGTCTGACTGCACCATATTCTACTACGATCCAAAGAATGATATCTTCTGTGGAGTTACAGAATACGGCTATGGCATCTTCATACATCCCTCTGATGAGTTCGCCCGGTTAAACATCGGCGACACGGTAAGTGTTCGTGTGACTGACGCTTCCCGTCCAAACGCAATACAGGGAGAAATAACCGGTATTGGAGAAAAGGCGGTTGTCATCAAAGAGGCAGCAGAAAGCGTGCTTCATGAGTACAAGGATGAGCTATACGAGGAAACAGAGGAAGAACTGGAAGAAGAAGCGATGGCGGCATCTGAAGACATCTTCGAACTGGACTACATGAAAGAAATCATCAACATCTTCGACCATAAGGCGGTGTTGGAAACTGACAACATCCGTGCCTATGCGTTCCTGTCGATAGCCCACATCCTGTCAAAGATGATCGACGACAAGGCGATGATGCAATATCTGGAACAAAGGCAGCACTTCCTCAGCATACTGGAAGACTATGGCGAGAACGGCAAGATTAACGACGAGGAACTTGAAGCACTGGGCAATGACTACGGCGACATCGTTGAAAAATTCCCTATCCTCAAGCAGCGCCTCTCGGAAATGAGAATCGTGAACTGCTTCGGACAGCAAGACAAGAACCCGTATCTGTGGAGCATGGTGAACGACAACGAACCTGACAACATTCTCAGCAAACTCTCGCGTCTGATGCTGTCATACAACATGGCGGAAGGCTTTGGACTGCAGGAGCACCAGAAAGCTATCATAAACAAGATAAGGGGCGTTCTGAACGTGAACGTAGAACTTCCGCAGATTTACTCGTTCGGAGAAGAGAACCAGACCACAGAGTTCAAGACATCAATCGTGTTCCCTCCAAACAACAATATGCGTGCGGATATCAAACAACAGACGTTCAACATCATGAAGGTGATCTGCGGCATGGTAAACGCATACGGTGGAACCCTCTATCTCGGTGTCTACGACACAGGCACCGCCAAGGGTCTTGCCGACGACCTGGAATTCTTTGAAGAGAGCAAAGACAAGTTCGACCTCTATGTCAGAAACCAGATTCGCACTTCTCTCGGCGATTCGGTAAACGCCTCTGTCGTCATTGAGCATCCCGAGGCTGGCAAACACTGGATATATGCCATCAAGGTGGCTGCAAGCAAGACTCCGATTCCTTTGAGGCTCGACAACAATTTCTATCTGCGGGAAGGGTCTTCAACACATCTCATCGACCAGTCGCAACTGATAGACATCATGAAGGAACGAAACTTAGCCCAATACGACACAAGAGTGTCGGAACCGGAAGAAGAAGGCGATGTTCAGGAAACCGCCGAGCAGGAGGAAAAGAAGGAGCAGACGGTCAAAATCAAGACAAAGGAATTGCCTGACGACATAATCGGCACAAGTGAACTGAGAAGCAACATCACAGAAAACTGGGTTGACGGCTATGGCATTGACACTTCCTGCTATCTGCGCATACAATCAATCGGAAACTGGTGCATGCTGGACGAAGTGGAATGGGAGGACGGCATCCTGACGCTCGCCATTCATGACGATGAACTTGAGGGCAGTCTGATTGTCGTATATGAAGACGGCAAGGTGAACAGGATTCCTATGGACCAGCTGACAGACAAGAGCAGAGGCAGTTCATACAAAATGTATGCACAGAGCAAACCAATCTTCATCTGTCCTGCCCGTAAGGATGACGCTCTGCTTACAGCATACGAGGATGACAAGGGGAAACAGTTCCTCCGTCTTGACGATGTTTCAAACATAGAAGAGGGAAAGATGCTTTCAGCCGGCAACACGCTTACTGACGTTGGGTTCTCCAAAATATTCTTCTGTGAGATCATTGCCAAAGAGTATCACGAAGAACTGCATCGCCTGCACAATTTGAAACGCAGCTCTCTTGGTTTCCAGGCTCTGACCAACTACGGACAGAAGGAGCAGGAAGTAATGAGAAAGATAGGCATAGAATTATAAGCCTCATCTCAACTGACAATGAATAACGCAACTCAGGCAATAACGTTTGAGTTGCGTTTTTCATCTTGACATGCATCAAACCGATGTTTCACATGGCTCAGACAGGCTCTAAGACAAAGAAAATCCATAATGCTTACAAAAAGTAAGTTAAAACGGCAAGAAACAGCAAAAACCTGCTATGTAACATATAAATTTATTTTGTTACAAGCCAAAAACGCTATAAATTTGCAACAGTTATCCTGAATACAATCTTTTTACCTTAGAAGCTAATACCTATTGAATCAAAAAACAGCTCTCTGTGAAGAAAGCTGTTTTTATTTTTTTATCCTAAATCTGTAAATAATCAACCTTGCATTATCCTCAGTACCTGAATCCGGCAAGCCTTAATTACCGATTTCGGAATATATGAAAAATCTACGGAAAAGAAAATCCTGTTAAGCCTCAGCCATACCAGGAATCTCCTCTGCGCAAGAAACGCCGGTGTAGGTCAGAATAGGAAGTTCGCCGGTTAATGCTCCGAAAGCATTCTCTGCCAACGACTCCATCTCGTTCTCTCCCGGCAAAACGACTACCTTACAAAGATATTCTATCTGCTCCTTGATGTCGGCAACGCAATAATCGCTGTATGCTATACCACCTGTAAGGATAATGGCGTCGCATTGTCCCTTCAAGGCAACGAACATCGCTCCGATCTCCTTTGCCACGGTATAATCCATAGCTGCAACGAGAGTCTTGTATGGCTCCTTGCCTTCAATAGCCTTCTCTTCGATGGTAATCATATCTGATGTACCAAGATATGCAGCGAGACCAGCCTTGCCATGGAGCATCTTCTTAACTTCATTGAGGGTATATTTGCCGCTGAAGCACAAAGTAGCCAAAGCCTCTGAAGGAACTGTTCCGGCACGCTCCGGAGAGATAGGACCTTCACCGTTGAGGGCGTTGTTGACATCAATCACGAGTCCCTTGCGATGGGCACCTACTGAGATACCACCTCCCAAGTGGACAACGATAAGATTGAGCTCTTCGTATTTCTTGCCGATAGACTTGGCGTAACGGCGGGCAACAGCCTTCTGGTTGAGAGCATGGAAGATTGACTCACGCTTGATGCCTGGAACACCGGAAACGCGGGATTTCAACTGGAACTCGTCTACTACGACAGGGTCTGCGATGAAAGCAGGACAACCACACTCCTTGGCAATCTCGTCGGCAATGATAGCTCCGAGGTTGCACACATGGTCGTGCTTGGTATGAAGCAGGTCGTGCTTCATCTTCTCGTTGACAGCATAAACTCCACCCTTGAGTGGGCAAAGCAGACCGCCACGACCCATAACAGCATCGAAATCCATTGCGATACCCTCGTCTTTCAGACGCTTCACGATGAACTCCTTACGATACTCATACTGATCTATCGTCTGATGGAAATGAGCGATTTCATTGAGGTCGTGATGGGCACCACCGGCCCAAACCTGTTTTCCATCTTCATAAATAGCCAACTTGGTAGAAGTGGAACCTGGGTTGATAGCAAGTATTTTCATTAAGATTAATATTGTATAGTTTTGTAATATTGATTACTTGTTAACCTTGTCTGCCAAACAAGCAAGGGCAAGGCTGTTGAACTTAGACTCTCCGCTGTCGGCTCTTGAAGCCACTACGATAGGAGCGGTTGTTCCGCAAAGCATTCCGGCTGTCTCTGCCTTGGCAAACAAGGTGAGAGTCTTGTAGAATACATTTCCGGACTCGATGTTCGGGAAAATCAGAGCATCGGCGTTTCCTACTACAGGAGAGCTGATGCCCTTGATTGCACCACTGTCTGAATCGCAGGCTGTCTTGACATCCATAGGACCGTCAACACAGCAGTCGCCATACTCGCCATTGCGTGCCATCTCCTTCATTGACTCATAGCTCAATGTGTGTGGGAACTTCTCGCTCACCTTCTCTGTGCAATGGATAAGGGCAACCTTCGGTCTTTCGGCACCGAGACTGCGGCAAACTCCGAGAACATAACCAAGGATAGCCTTGAACTGCTCGTCGGTTGGACGTGGGCAAACGGCAGCATCTGAGAAAACGAGAAGCTTGTCGTATGATGGTATCTCTACAACTGTCACGTGTGTCATCACATGGCCCTTCTCCAGAAGACCATATTCCTTGTTGAGCACAGCGCGCAGGAGATTGTCAGTATTGAGGGTACCCTTCATAAGAACATCAGCTCCACCATCGTGAACGAGCTTCACGGCATAGGCTGCGGCATCGTCAGGTGTGGCTGTCTCATGAACGGTAACATGATCAGGATAGTCTGCAAGGAAGCGGTCGATGAACGGTGCTCTCGTACCTCCAAGCACGAGGGTGAAATCAACGAAACCTTCTTCCAAGGCGCGGTTAATCACGTATTCAGTATGTGAGTCATTTGGGCAAACAAGTACTACTTTTTTTCTGTTTTCCAATGACTGCAAACGATTAATTAAGGTGTTAAAATTTTTAAGTAACTGCATAAACTTATAATTTTTGTGCAAAAATACATCAAAGGACTTTTGAAACAAAGCCAAACTACACATTTTTTTGTCGTTTGTGCAGATTTCCGACTTTATGTATAATAAATGCGAATTTTGGAACATACGGCAATATTTCGCAATTTACAAATAGTCAGCACCTGATGTGTTATTTAGTACACTCATTCACAGTTCGATTGACAAATGAAAGTTAACTGTTTCCGGAATAAAGACAAGGTAGAGACGACTGGCAAAAATATGACTGCAAGCAATTGAAATTTGATGCAATTAACGGCACAATAACCATTGGAAGTTAAGGAAAAACCGACAAAAACGATTTTATACGTACAAAATTCAAGTGTTAATATATTTTTTAGTACTTTTGCAGACTTATAAGAAAAATGAATCGAAAAATAATGAATAAAAGACAGTTCAGAGGTGCCCTGTTCGACCTTGACGGCGTGGTGTTCGACACCGAACCGCAATACACGATATTCTGGGGCAACCAATTCAAGGAATACTATCCAGGAAGCCACGAGATGGAAAAGCTCATCAAGGGACAGACCCTTGTGGAGATATACGACAAATACTTCCCTGACCCATCTGTGCAGGAGGAGATAACAAGAAGGCTCGACAGGTTTGAAGACGAGATGCAGTTTGAATATGTCAGAGGCTTTGAGGATTTCGTAAAGAACATACGCGAGAAAGGCGTAAAGACTGCCGTCGTGACGAGTTCCAACGTGATGAAGATGAAGAACGTGTATGCCAAGCACCCGGAGTTCAAGGGGTATTTCGACGAGATTCTCACTTCAGAAGACTTCGACGAGAGCAAACCGTCGCCAGACTGCTATCTGAAAGCCGCAGAGCGTTTTGGACTGACTTCTGACGAATGCGTGGTTCTGGAGGACAGTTTCAACGGACTGAAATCAGGAAGGGCTGCAAAAATGTTCGTAGTGGGATTTGCAACGACAAACTCCCATGAGGCAATAGAACCATACTCAGACACCGTTGTTGACGACTACGTTGGCTTGAGTTACGAGGAAATAATGAGATCATTGGGACAATGATGCCTGATGAACATAATAATGAGTATAAACCAATTAAAGAAATAAAAAACAAGAAAAGAAAATGTCAGGTTATTTAGTAAGCGACAACCGAAAGGTTACGACCCATCGTTTCATCGAAATGAAGGAGCGTGGAGAGAAAATCTCAATGTTGACGTCATACGACTTTACCACAGCTGGTATCGTTGACGGTGCCGGTATCGACGGTATTCTGATAGGCGACTCTGCCTCTAACGTGATGGTGGGCAACAGCACTACCCTACCTATTACGATAGACCAGATGATCTATCACGCAAGTGCCGTGGCAAGAGCAGTAAAAAGAGCTCTCGTGGTATGCGACATGCCGTTCGGAAGCTATCAGGTGGACAGAAAAGAGGGCGTGAAAAACGCCATCAAGATAATGAAGGAAAGCGGATGCGACGCTCTGAAACTTGAGGGCGGAGTGGAAATCATTGATACAGTGAAGGGTATATTGGATGCTGGAATCCCTGTGATGGCACACCTCGGACTGACTCCGCAGAGCATCAACAAATTCGGTACTTATGCCGTGCGTGCAAAAGAGGAGGCTGAGGCTGAGAAACTCGCTTCTGACGCTTTGCTGCTCCAGGAAGCAGGATGCTTCTCTGTGGTATTCGAGAAGGTGCCGGCAAGTCTTGCCACAAAGGTGAGCAAGGAACTGACCATCCCTACAATCGGTATCGGAGCCGGAAACGGAACTGACGGACAGATTCTCGTGGTGGACGACATGCTCGGAATGACAAAGGGATTCAGTCCTAAATTCCTGCGCAGATATGCCGACCTCAACACCGTCATGACCGACGCCATAGGCAACTACATAAGAGACGTGAAGAGCAGCGATTTCCCCAACAGCGAGGAATCGTATTGATATTAACTAAAACAACGCCAAATGCATACTGACTTCTGGAAACTGACTACTTCTACATTTTTCATTGCCGCGGCAATGTATATGCTGATTCCGACAATGCCGGAGATTCTGTCTTCTGTCCTAGAACTATCACAGACACAGATAGCATCATGGACGGGAATGCCGGGAGTATCGGTATTCGCCTTTGGCTTATTCTGTTCATATCTCATCCAGAGATACAGACGCAACAAAGTCTGCATATTGTCAACGGCATGTATGGCGCTGACAATTCTGGCAACGACGTATCTGATGGATGAATTCCTGCTCAAAGGAATAATACAGGAAAGTTCCGTCTTCCTCCTCGCGACAAGGGGGTTGATGGGAGCTTTCTTCGGTTTGTCGCTGATGATTCTCAGCAGCACGCTGACAATAGACTGCTGCGACTCTGACCACCGCACAAAAGCTAACACCATCATGGCATGGACGCATCTGGCGGCAATTCCTGCCGGAGGATCAATCGGACTGCTGATGGTAATAGAATCCAACATACAGAATGTGCTGTATACCGCCATGGCATCTTGTTTCATAGCGATATATATAATGTCGAGCATCAAGTTCCCGTTCAAGGCCCCGGAAGAAACCCTGAAGAGAATGTCATGCGACCGTTTCTTCGTGGTGTCAAGTCTGCCGATCATTATCCCGAACATCGCCATCGGCGTAGTAATAGGAACCGTAATCATCTGCATAAGACAAATGAAAGAGTTTGCCAGCATATTGGCTGGTATTCTGCTGGCAATATTGGCAATATACATCATCTTCTTCCGCAAATCACAGACCACGAAATGCAAATTCACTCTCTGCGGCGGAAATCACACCACTACAATGCTGCCAGCCATAGGCTATGCGCTGCTTGCGGCATCGCTGATTCTGGCAATAAGGGCATTGACAGTAAATCCCCTGCTGCATCTCATCTGTATGGTGGCATCAGGAGCGTCGGCAACGATACTGATGTCTGTACATCATTCGTGCTTCATCGAGACTGCAGACCATTGTCAGCGCGGCTCTGCCTTGAGCACATATTTCCTGACTCTGGAATTGGGAATAAGCATCGGATTATTCACAAGCTTGATGACCGCAGCCCCACAAAACCCTGTCTGCGAATTTACAACAGACAATATTTACTACATCCTGTTGACAAGCAGCATTATTGCAGCATTGTCATATTTCTTCATCACAAAAAAGTATATTTCTGACAAGATAGAACGGAATATGTAAAATAGAAATCAAAAATCAAGTGATTTTCAAAAAAAGTCCACAAATATTTTGCAGATTAGAAATAAATCCTTACCTTTGCACTCGCAATTCAGAAATATGGCTCCGTAGCTCAACTGAATAGAGCA
>OWJF01000408.1_pt1 | contig 21770 bp, 19 predicted proteins | sample 1732941 | NCBI WGS metagenome assembly OWJF01 (sample SAMN05065770, study PRJEB22554) | human gut metagenome | biome: ENVO:2100002; feature: ENVO:00000062; material: ENVO:00002003 | host: Homo sapiens | place: USA
CCCGTGTACTTGCTCGAGCGCAGATAGGTGATGTCCCAGGTCCACACCTCGTTTGCCCTCTCTGTCAAAATACTTCCTAATCGCTAATCAGGAGGGCACGGAGAAGATAAATGGGCACCCCATACCCGCTCGAAAAGAAAAATCAAATCCTCGGGAGAATCCTTTCCAAGGAGATTACGGTTGAACAGGCGCACCGCGAATATAGTATCGCGACAAGCTGCGTGTATCGTTGGTTGCGGCAACTGAAAGTTGATAGCCGGTCTGGCGGGCAAGGCACTCAGGCCATCCCCTTACCTCAAGGCATGAACTTTCGTGCCGCGCTTGTCGCCGAAGGGTATTGCCAAGAAGTCGGCTTTGAGTCCCCGGCGGCCGGCAAGTTCTGCCGCACCAAAGGCGTCACCTTGGACGAAATCAAGCGCTTCAGCACCTGGCTTGCACAGCATGACGATGATGTTGTACTCTCGGCCAGTGCGCGTGCTCGCGAGCAAGAACTCATCAACAAGGTAACGGCGCTAAGCGAAGAACAAAAGCAGCAGAACCGCGAGTTGCAACGCAAGGAAAAGGCCCTGGCGGAAGCCGCGGCTTTGTTGGTGTTGACAAAAAAAGCGCAGGCGATCTGGGGGGACAAGGAAAAATGATCAGCACCCGGGATCGCCAAAAAGCAGTCGAGCTGATCACTGAGTCCGTACAGGCAGGGGCTCGCGCGGTCGAGGCCTGTAAATGCTTGGGGATAGCCTTCAGCAGTTATCTCAAATGGCGTCGGAACCCTCAGAGCGAGGATCAGCGTCCGAAACGTGAATTCGGCCCAAATCCGCGGGCCCTTTCGGAAAAAGAGCGGCAGGCTGTGTACGAGCGCTACTGCCAACCCGATGTTTGCGACCTGAGTGTCCGACAGGCCTTTCACGCCCTATTGGACAAAGGCGAGTACCTGGCCTCTGAGGCAACGGTGTATCGTGTCCTGCGTCAACATAAAGCCAATACGCGCCACGATGGAGTTCGCCCCACCGTCAATGCATCAGAAAAAACGGCCGGAAATGTATCCGGCCGTGAAAAGCGCAAAACCCGTGCGGTTAATCCTTGTTGTAGAACCTCTGAATAAAGGCTCGCACGCCCCGGGAGGCGGGCTGGTTTTCCACGCCTTCGGCCTGTTCGACCGCAAGGTTTTCTTCCGCGGTATTGCCCTGCCAGTAATCGGCGTGGGCAATGCCGAGTTTCTCGGGGTGGAAAACGGGTTCCGTGATTCCGTTTTTAAGCTGCGTTTCGTAGTCTTTGAGCGTTAAAAACGCGGTGTTGTGCAGACGCAGAATTGCAAGGATGTTCACCCAGGCCATGAGCCCGATGCCGATATCGGCACAAAGCCACACGATGCTTGAGGGCTTGATCGTGCATACGCCCACCGAGAAGATGAGAATTGCGCGTTCGATATAAAGCAGCCACGGTTTGTTAAGCGTGCGGTTGATGTACTTGATGTTGGTTTCAGCCATGTAGGCGTAGGCAAGAATCGTCGTAAACGCAAAGAAAAAGAGCGCGCACGCGACAAAGGGAGAGCCGAAATCGGGCATCACCGAGTCAATGGCTTTCTGTGCGTAAACCGGGCCCGCTTCGATACCGGTGAGGCCTGAAAACAAGGGCTTGCCGTCGGGGTTTATGACGTTGTAGCAGCCGGAGGAAAGAATCATGAGCCCCGTGGCAGTGCACACAAACCACGTGTCGATGTAGACGGAAAACGCCTGCACAAGGCCCTGCTTTGCCGGGTGCGAGACGCTCGCCGCCGAAGACGCGTGGGGACCGGAGCCCTGGCCCGCTTCATTGGAGTAAAGCCCGCGCTTTACGCCCCAGCTCACAGCGGTACCCACGATACCGCCGAAAATCGAATCCATGCCGAAGGCGGACGTGAAAATCAGATGAAAGACCGCGGGGATCTTGTCGACGTTATAAAAGACCGTGATCAGAGCCACAACGATGTAGGAAAGCGCCATAAAGGGCACCACCACCGTCGTAAAGCTCGCGATACGCTTTAAGCCGCCAAACACGATGAAACACAGCAGTGAGCAGATCACCGCCGCCGAAATCGGGGTTTCAATCCCGAAGGCACTTTCCATTGCTGCGCCGATGGCGTTACTCTGAACGCCGGGGCAGAGGACGGCGGAGGCTAAAAGCGTAATGATTGCAAACACCCAGGCAAAGAATTTGCTTCGTGCACCGTGCTCAATATAAAAGGCGGGGCCGCCCGTGCATTCGCCGTTGATGCGCTCCTTGTAGATCTGGCCGAGTGTTGATTCCACAAAGGCACTGGAGGCGCCTAAAAACGCCACCACCCACATCCAGAAAAGGGCACCGGGGCCGCCGAAACAGATGGCGGTGGCAACGCCCGCGATGTTGCCGGTACCGACGCGCCCGGCAAGCGTCATCGAAAGCGCCTGAAAGGAGGAGACGCCGGAATTGTCGTTTTTGCGCTGAAACATGAGGCGCAGCATTTCGCCCACCATTCTCAGCTGCACAAACCGCGATCTCAGGGAAAAGTAGAGCCCGGTTCCTAGAAGGATATAAACGAGAAAGGGACTCCAGACAATCTCGTAAACCTGATTGGCAAACTCAGTCACAACAAAAGTCTCCGCTGTATTTTTATTCGTTTTTTTATGAGGGCACCAAGGGCTGTGCCCTTAAAAGATCAAACGGCGAAAGAGCAAAGATACTGCGCTTTCGCCGTTTGTGCGTCAGGAATTAATGTTAGGCAAGGCCCGTGATTTTGCCGTCCTTCACATCAATCTGAAGCGCGGCCGGGACCTTGGGCAAACCCGGCATGCGCATGATGGAACCCGTCGTCACAACCACAAAGCCCGCACCGGCATTAAGAATGAGGCGCGCCACCGGCAGCGTAAAGCCCTTCGGGGCACCGAGCTTTTTGGGGTCCGCGGTAAGGGAGAAGGGGGTTTTGGCGATACAGACGGGGAGCTTGTCAAAACCAAGGTCCGTGATGCGCTTTAAGTCCTTCTTGGCGGCATCTGACAGCGTGATGCCTGCCGCGCCGTAAACGCGCTCGGCCACCATCTTCGTTTTGGTGACGACGTCGGCGTCTTCGGGGTAGACGTAGTTAAGGGGTTTCGGATCTCCCTCACAGGCTGCAAGCACCTCGCGGGCGAGGTCCTCGGCACCCTTGCCGCCCAAAGCAAAACCGTCGCAAAGCGCAATCCGCACGCCCTTCGCCTTGGCGCAGTCAAAGAGAACCTTGAGTTCGGCTTCGTCGTCCCCGGCGAAGTGATTCACGGACACCACAACGGCTGGCCCGAAAGCCTTGAGGTTGTCGATGTGGGCTTCAAGGTTGCAGAGCCCCTCTTTGAGAGCCTCCATATTGGGTTTGCCGATTTCAGGCAGCGCCACACCTCCGTGCCAGTGCAGCGCGCGAAGGCTGGTGACAAGCACAGCCGCAGAAGGCGTCAGGCCCGCAGCCCGGCACTTGATGTCGTAGAACTTCTCGGCACCGAGGTCTGACCCGAAGCCCGCTTCCGTAATCGCAAATTCACCCAGCGTGAGTGCGGCTTTCGTGGCCGCGACCGAGTTGCAGCCGTGGGCGATGTTGGCAAAGGGGCCGCCGTGCACGAAGGCGGGTGTACCTTCCAGGGTCTGCACGAGGTTTGGTTTGACGGCTTCAAGCAGCAAGGCCATCAGCGCGCCCGTGGCACCGAGTCCCTTGCAGGTATAGGCCGTGCCGTCACGCTTGATGCCCACAACGAGCCGGTCAATGCGTGCGCGCAGGTCTTCTTCGTCCGCAGCAAGGCAAATCACAGCCATCAGTTCGCTTGCCGCCGTGATGTCAAAACCGGTTTCGGTGGGGATGCCGTTGGCGGGCCCGCCCAAGCCGTCAACAATGTTACGGAGCTGACGGTCGTTGACGTCCAAAACGCGCTTCCAGATCACTTCCTTGAGGTCTACCTGCCCCTGGTGACGGGCGTTGTCAATCAAAGCGGCCAAAAGATTGTTTGCGGCCGTGATCGCGTGAAAGTCCCCGGTGAAATGCAGGTTGATTGATTCCATCGGCAGCACCTGCGAGTAGCCGCCGCCTGCGGCGCCGCCCTTCATGCCGAAGACGGGCCCAAGCGACGGTTCTCTGAGCGCCAAAACCGCTTTTTTGCCGAGACGGTTCATGCCCTGCGCGAGAGCAATCGAAGTCGTGGTCTTACCGGACCCGGCGGGCATCCCGGACGTTGCCGTCACGAGAATGAGTTTGCCCGCTGCCTTACGGCAGGGCTTGAGGGTTACCTTGGCCTTGTCGCGCCCGTAGGGTTCGAATTCGGCATCTTCAAGGCCCCATTCGTGCGCAAGATCATCGATGCGTTTGAGTTTGGCGGCCTGGGCAATTTCAATGTCAGAAAGCATGTGCTGCTCCTTTAATAACAAAATAACGAAAAAACCGAAATCTTTTTGGACGCAACCGGACGCGGGCAGGGGGGCGCTTTGCAGACAGGCACGCGTGCGGGGTCAGAGTCAATCTTCTAAGTGTGCCATAGACGGGAGCGTTTGTCTGTAGAACTTTCGGGGTACAGGGCGCGTTTTGCCGCGGTTTTGCGCCCTAAATCGTGCGTTTTGCCGAGGCGGCGCAGGCCTCGGCTTCGTATAATCGCGGACAGTTTGGAAAAAAGAAAGTGTGTTTTCTTTTTTCCGGTGCGTCCTGCCGGCCGAAGTGCCGTGCCCGACACACCCGAACCTCTTTTTTGCAGCGGAGTTCTCTGTGAAAGTATTAGTGACCGTCAAGCGCGTCGTGGACTACAACGTCAAGGTCCACGCCAAGGCCGATAAAAGCGGGCCCGATATTGAAGCGGCCAAGATGTCGATGAACCCCTTTGACGAAATCGCCGTGGAAGCCGCGGTGCGTCTGAAGGAAACGGGGGCCGCGGACGAAGTGGTGGCTCTCACCGTGGGGCCTGCCAAAGCCGTTGATCAGCTGCGCACCGCCATGGCAATGGGCGCAGACCGCGCAATCCACGTCACGCTTGAAGCCGCTGCGGACCCGGCTGCCGCAGCCCGCATCATTGCGGCGGTCGCAAAGAAAGAAGCGCCGGACCTGATTCTCATGGGTAAGCAGGCCATTGACGACGACAGCGCCCAGGCCACGGCCATGGTGTCTGCCATCCTTAATCTCCCGTTTGCGGCCTGTGCCGACGCCCTGCGCGTTGAAAACGGCACGGCCTTTGTGCGCCGGGAAACCGACGAGGGACTCATGGAAGTCTCGGCGGCTTTGCCCTGCGTGGTCTCCGCGGACTTGAGGCTTGCCGAACCCCGCTACGTGACGCTTCCCAACATGATGAAGGCCCGCAAAAAGCCCGTGGAAACGCTTGATGCGGCAAGCCTCGGCGTTGATCTCACGCCCTCTGTGACGGTCATTGAGGCCGAAGACCCGGCCGCCCGCGCTGCCGGTCAGATGCTCGCAAGCGTTGATGAACTGATCGACGTTCTCAAAAACAAAGCCAAGGTTCTTTAAGACGGACGGGAAACGAACATGACAGTACTTGTGATTGCCGAACACGATAACGCCGGTCTTAAGGGCGCGACGCTTTCTTTGGTGGCAGCCGCCAAAAAGCTCTCGGACACCGTGGACATCCTCGTTGCCGGTACGGGCTGCGGCGCTGCTGGTGAAGCCGCAGCGAAAGTTGCTGGCTTAACCAAGGTGCTCGTGACCGATGACGCCAAACTCGCGCACTTTGAAGCCGAAGCCCTTGGGCACGCTGTTGCCGCAGCGGTGAAAGCGGGCGGCTATACGCACGTTTTGTTTGCGGCCGGGAGCAGCGGCAAAGCCGCCATGCCCCGCGCGGCGGTGGAACTTGCGGCTCCCGCTGTTTCGGAAGTAACCGATGTGGTCTCGGCCGACACCTTCAGGCGTTTTATCTACGCGGGCGGAGTGCTCGCCACTGTGAAGGTGACGGGAAGCCCGGTTCTGATGACCGTGCGCCCGACCGCGTTTGAACCCGTTGCGTCTGAAGGCGGGTCGGCTGCGGTTGAATCCTTTGCTGTAACCTTTGACGGCATCCGTCAGTTTGACTTTGTGAACCTCACGCAGACTAAGAGCGACCGGCCGGACTTGGTGAGCGCCAAGCGCATCGTGGCCGCAGGCCGCGGCGTTCTGGATGAAGCCGGTTTTGCGGCGGTGGAAAAACTAGCCGACGTCATCGGTGCTGCCGTGGGTTCCACCCGCGCGCTTGTTGACCAGCAGATTGCGCCGAGCGAAACCCAGGTCGGCCAGACCGGTAAGATTGTCGCGCCCGAGCTTTACTTTGCCTTCGGGATTTCCGGCGCCATTCAGCACATCGCCGGCATGAAGGACTCCAAGGTCATCGTGGCTGTGAATAACGACGCGGAAGCGCCCATTTTTGAAATGTGCGACTACGGCCTTGTCGCGGACGCCAACACCGTTGTGAAGGAACTCACAGAAAAGCTCGCTTAAAGAGCTGACGCCTGATGTTCTGAGACGGCTGTCGCGTTGGAGCAAATCCCTGCGGCAGCCGTTTTTCCGCTTTGCAGGTTCGATTGGAAAAGACGACGGCAAGATCGGATTTGTAGGCTCTTACAAATCGTGGCAACGCGGTTTCCGGCTTTAAAATATTTGACGTGCCGAAAAGTCTTACCGCGGGCATGTTGCGGGCTGTTAATATCCAGAGTAAGGGCGGTCAGAGACGTCTGATCGTTTTGGGCTGGTCGAAAGACCCGGGTCCACCTGTCGGCGGGGAAGTGCCCCGCCATTTTTGTGCCTGCCGCTTTTGCGTCTGTCTCCTTCGGGCATATAAAAGCCCTTTCCCGCCGCCAGTGCGTTCTTCAGAACGCACCCCCGCGGCAACGGGAAAGGGGAGTAAAGGTAATCAGAAGGTTGAAAGCGGATTAACCGAGACGTTCACCCTGCTGCGTGAGGTCAAGCCCCGTGAGTTCTTCCTCTGGCGTCACTCTGAGGCCGATCGTCTTGTCGATAATCTTGAGAATCACGGCGCTCACGATGCCGCCGTAAAGCAGCGTCGCCACCACGCTTGCGGCCTGGATGCCGACCTGCGTCATCATCGGGGGAAGTTCAGAACCGGTGACGGCGCTCGTCGCAAAGACGCCGGTTAAAAGCGCACCCACAATACCGCCCACGCCGTGCACGCCGAACGCGTCGAGCGAATCATCGTAACCAAGCGCCCGCTTTAAGCTCGTCGCACCCCAGAAGCACACGCACCCGCCGATCAAGCCCATCACAAGGGCCGGCATCGGCTCCACAAAGCCGGAAGCCGGCGTAATCACAACGAGACCGCCCACGGCACCCGAGAGCATTCCCAAAAGTGAGGGCTTGCCGCGCGCAATCCATTCGCAGGCCATCCAGGCGCAGCCCGCAGCGGCTGCGGCAATCTGCGTCACAATCATCGCCATCACGGCGCGTTCGTTGGCAGCAAGGCCAGAACCGCCGTTAAAGCCCATCCAGCCCACCCACAGAACCGAGGCGCCGATCATCGTAAGCGTCAGGTTATAGGGGCTCATCGCTTCACGACCGTATCCCAGGCGCTTACCGATCATGATGCAGGCCACAAGCCCCGCAATACCGGCGTTGATGTGCACCACGGTGCCGCCTGCGTAATCGAGCGCTCCCATATCAAAGAAAAAGCCCCCGGCGCACCACACCCAGTGGCAGATCGGCGCGTAAACGAGTACCGACCACACGACCATGAAGATGAGCATCGCGGAAAACTTCATGCGGCCCGCAAAGGCGCCGGTAATAAGCGCCCCGGTGAGTACCGCAAACGTCATCTGGAAAAAGACAAAAAGAAGCGTCGGAATGGATCCGGTCATGCTCTTAATGTCAATGCCCCTCAAAAAGGCCTGAGAGAAGTTGCCGATCCAGGGGTTGCCTTCGGTAAATGCCAGTGAGTATCCGACCACCACCCAGACCACCGACAGGGCGCAGCAGATGACGGATGACTGCGCAAGAATTGAGAGAATGTTCTTTTTACGGGCCATGCCGCCGTAAAAAAGGGCAATCCCCGGAATCGTCATAAAAAGAACGAGAATCGTCGCAACGAGCATCCAGGCGACGTCGGCCTTATCAAGTGCCGGAGATGCCGCAAAGGCGCCTTCGCACGTCCCTGCAAGCACTGTCGCGGCCGCAGCGTATTTTCCCCGCATCATCATTTTCATTGTCTCCCTGTGGTTTGTTTCTTAAACAGCAGCGGCATCGGTTTCACCGGTGCGGATCCGCACGGCTGAGGCAAGATCCATTACAAAGACCTTGCCGTCACCGATCTTTCCGGTGTAGGCGCTTTTGACGATTGCTTCGACGGCGCTTTCGGCGACCGCGTCGTCAACGGCCACTTCGACCTTCACCTTGGGCAGAAAGTCCACAACGTATTCGGCACCGCGGTAGAGCTCGGTGTGGCCCTTCTGGCGCCCGAAGCCCTTGACTTCGGTGACGGTCATGCCGGAAACTCCGAGGTCGGAGAGGGCTTCACGGACTTCGTCGAGTTTGAAGGGCTTGACGACGGCAATGATGTACTTCATGGCTAATTCCCTGTTGGTTGTTTTTTCTCTGAAGAACGGTTGTTCTTCTTCTGCGGGAATTAATGCAAAAAGCGTGCCAAAACGTGAAAACGCATGGTTTCTGAAGAAGCGTGCGGATGCACCGGAAACGTGCATGGATTTGGGGAGAGGGCTGCACCAAAAAGGCGCATGCGGTATTACCACGGCATAAGAGCTCTCTTTGCCTTAAACTCAGCCGCACACAATTGAAAACCGGGGGATGCTTCCCGGTAAACCAACATTCGGAGAAAAAGACAATGCAGCGACGCACTCTCACGGCCGCCCTTTGCGGTGCAGCCGTTCTGGCTTTCGGACTCACCGGCTGCGGGGAGAAGGCCCCTGAAGCCCCCAAGGCCGTCACGCTCACGGTGGGCGCAACACCGGTGCCCCACGCAGATATTCTCAAATTCATTGAGCCCACACTCAAAAAAGAGGGCGTGAATCTGAAGGTCGTGGAATTTTCCGACTATGTGAAGCCGAACCTCGCGTTGTCCGATAAGGAACTCGATGCGAACTTCTTCCAGCACAAGCCCTACCTTGATACGTTCTCGGCGGAGCGGGGGCTGAAACTTTCCGTTCTCTGCTCGGTGCACATTGAACCGATGGGCGTTTATTCCCGTAAGGTGAAAAGCCTCAAGGACCTCCCCGAAGGTGCCAAGATTGCGATCCCGAATGATCCCACCAACGGCGGCCGTGCGCTCAAAGTTCTTGCTGACGCCGGGCTTTTCGGGCTCAAGGATGGCGTGGGCGTGAAGGGGACGCCGGCTGACGTCATCAACAACACGAAGAACTTTCAGCTCGTGGAACTGGAAGCCGCAACGCTGCCGAGAACACTCGACGACGTTGATGCCGCGGTCATCAATTCCAACTTCGCCATGGGCGTGGGCTTAAATCCCGCCAAGGACTCGCTTGCGATTGAAGCCAAGGACTCGCCTTACGCGAACGTTGTCGCCATCCGCACCGGGGACAACCGTCCGGAATTAAAGAAACTTGCGGACGCCCTGCGTTCGCCTGAAGTGAAGAAGTTCCTTGAGGAAAAATACAAGGGTGCGGTGGTGCCGGCCTTCTGATGTGCATTCCTGCATCCAACTAAAACGCCTTAGCCTGCTTGACGAAATGCATAAACCGGCTTTAAAGCCGGTGTAAGGCGGAAAAAGGGCTCCGCGCGGGCCCTTTTCTTTGGCACAATCTGCTGACTGCGTGAGGCTTACTCGCGCTTCATTTATCAACATTTCGGACTGTCATGACCAAACTTTCCTTTGCTGAGAGTTTTACCCGGGCAATCCGTGCCGCCAAGCCTGAAGGCTGGTATGCACGGGGGGCTTGGTCATGGCGCCGCTTGTCCTGACATCTTCCTGCGCGCTGCGTGTCGTACCAGCCGCAGTGCCTGCCGGCCTTCAGGGGTTTTTGTCCCTTCGCTGCCGGCCCCGTTTTCCTCCTTTGAAAACCCATTTTTTTTCGAGGCCGCTTTGTGCCGTTATGTCTGCCCCGTGATCCACAGAGGGGCGGATGGCGGGTGACCGAGGCGGCTGAACCCGGAGAAACCCGATGCTCACAGAAAATGAATTGAAAGCGCTTGCCGACGAAGGCTACAACCGTATTGCGGTGGTGGAGCAGTGCCTCGCGGACCTCGACACCCCGCTTTCGATTTACCTGAAACTTGCCAACCGCGCAGAGAGCTTCTTACTCGAAAGCGTGGAAGGCGGCACGCGCTTTGCCCGGTACTCCTTCATTGGACTGCCTGCACGCACGAAGATCACGGTGAAACTCACCGAAACCGGGCCCGTCACCGAAGTCATAACGGACGGGAAGGTGACGGAACGCGTGACGGACACTGATCCGCTCGATTTCATTGAAGCCTTTCAGAAGCGCTTCAAAATTCATACGCCGGCCGGATTGCCGCGCTTTACCGGGGGGCTTGTGGGGTACTTCGGCTACGACACGGTGCGGCTTATTGAACCGGGAAAACTCGGTAAACCGAAGGCAGACGACCTGGGTGTGCCCGACATCGAGCTTTTGTTGTGCGATGAACTCGTGGCGGTTGATAACCTCGCAGGGCGCCTCTACTTCATTTTGAACGTGGATCCCCGTGAACCGGACGCATTTTTGAAAGCCCGCCGCCGTCTGCGCTTTTTAAAGGAAGAGCTCGCTAAGAGTGTGCAGGCCCCTTATAGCGGCGCGGGCACCGCGCACGAAGCCGAGCGCCCCTTTAAAAAGGACGACTACTTAAAGGCCGTCATCCGCGCCAAGGACTACATTGCCGCCGGGGACCTGATGCAGGTGCAGATCGGGCAGCGTATTGAGCGGCCTTTTACCGAAAACCCGATCACGCTTTACCGGGCTCTGAGAACGTTGAACCCGTCCCCTTACATGTACTACTACAACTTCGGGGACTTCTACGTGGTGGGGGCCTCGCCCGAAATTCTCGTGCGGGAGGAAAAGCGGGACGGCCGCTTCATTGCCGCCATCCGTCCGATTGCGGGCACCCGCGCCCGGGGAGCGACGCCTGAAAAAGACGCGGCGTTGGCTCAAGAACTCAAAAATGATCCCAAAGAGCGTGCCGAACACTTAATGCTTATTGATTTGGCGAGAAACGACATCGGGCGCATCGCCAAAACGGGGACCGTGCATGTGACCGAGCAGTACGCCATTGAAAGGTACTCCCAGGTGCAGCATCTGGTGAGCCACGTTGAAGGCGAAATGAAGGACGGCATGACCCCGATGGACGTTTTAAAGGCGACATTCCCGGCGGGGACACTCACGGGCGCTCCGAAAATCCGCGCGATGGAAATCATCGATGAATTGGAACCGGTGAAGCGCGGCATCTACGGCGGCGCCGTGGGGTACTTCTCTTACGCGGGCGAAATGGATATGGCAATTGCGATCCGCACCGCGGTGATTAAAAACAAGGTGCTTTACGCGCAGGCGGCCGCCGGTATTGTGGCGGACTCCGTCCCGGAATTTGAGTGGAAGGAAACCGAGATGAAGGCGCGCGCCGTGCTGCGCGCCGCAGAAGAAGCCGAATTCGGCCTGCAGGGGAACTAGAAAATGCTTTTGATGATCGATAACTACGACAGCTTTACCTATAACCTCGTGCAGTACTTCGGGGAGCTCGGCGAAGACGTGCGGGTGGTCCGTAACGATGCGGCAGACGTGGCGGCCCTGGCTGCCATGCACCCGGAGCGCGTCTGCGTTTCCCCGGGGCCCTGTTCTCCGAAAGAAGCCGGCGTAAGCCTTGAGGTGATCAAATATTTTGCCGGGAAGGTCCCGGTCTTAGGCGTCTGCCTCGGGCATCAGGCAATCGGCGAGGCATTCGGGGGCAAGATTGTGCGCGCCAAGCGCCTCATGCACGGAAAGACCGATGTGATTACCGCCGACGGTAAAGGTGTTTTTGCGGGGTTACCGGAAAAAATCACGGTTGCGCGCTACCACTCACTCGTGATTGACCGCGCAACGTGCCCGGCGTGCCTTGAAATTTCGGCGGTCAGTGACGACGGCGAGATTCAGGGCGTGCGGCATAAGGAACTCATGGTGGAAGGCGTGCAGTTTCACCCCGAGTCCGTTGCGAGTGAATACGGGCACGAGATGCTCGCGAACTTCCTCAAAATGACGGGCGGCACGCGTTAACCGCTTTTGCTAATCTCTTCCCTGTAGCAACACAAAGGAGAAGAGGTTATGGCTGTCCGGATTATTGCGGCGGGTGACAGTTTTATCACGCGCCGGCTGCCCGAAAAGGGTTACGAAGGGTTTGAGGAACTCGCGGGGCTCATCCGTACCTTTGACGCGGCCTTTGTCAACCTCGAGTCCACCTTTCAGTGGCACGAGGGAACGCCTGCGGCCACAAGCGGCGGCACCTGGGCGATGTCGCCGCCGGAAACCTTGGACGACATCCGGCGCTTTGGGTTTAACCTCTTTAATACCGCTAACAACCACACCGGTGACTACAGCCAGGACGGGGTCCTGGCAACATTGCGGCACCTAGAAGAGCGCCAAATGGTCTATGCGGGCACCGGCCGCAACCTCACTGACGCGACGCGCGCAGCCATGCTTGAAACACCTAAGGGCCGCGTTGCCATGGTGGGCGTTACCGCGACCTTTGCGCCGGAAGCTGCCGCTGGCACCCAGGGGCCCGATGTGAAGGGGCGTCCCGGTTTGAATCCTTTACGCTTTAAGCGCATCCACCACGTCAATGCGCAACACTTTGCAATGGCCAAAGAATTGGCGGACGTGACGCTCATTAATGCCGCCAAAGAACTTTCGATTGCCAACGGCTACACCAATCCCTTCCCGGAAGGTTCCTTTACGCTCGGAAACATTGAGTTTCGTCTGACAGAGGGTCCGGAACACGTGGAGACGGTTCCAAACAGCAGGGACCTCGCTCGCATTACGGCAGAAGTGCAGGAAGCACGCCGCCAGGCCGACGTGGTTCTCGTGAGCCTGCACGCTCACGAGATGCGGGCACGGAAGAGTAACGAACCCGCAGAGTTTCTCGAAACCTTTGCACACGCCGTGATCGATGCCGGGGCAAACGCCGTTATCGGGCACGGGCCCCATGAGATGCGCGGCATTGAACTCTATAGGGGCGGCGTCATTTTCTACAGTATCGGTAACTTCATCTTTGAGACCGAGACCGTGGCGGTGCAACCGGCGGAGGCCTTCTTAAACAAGGGCTTTACGCTGGACACGAAGGTTGGCGAATACATGGATCAGCGAAGCCTTAACGGCACGCGTGGTTACGTTGTGCAGGAAAACATTTGGCGCGCGGTGCTGCCGGGCTTTACGTTGGACAATGGGCGCGTGACGGAAGTGAAGCTCTATCCCGTGGATTTGGGGCAGAAGTTGCCTCGGTCGCAGCGGGGGCTGCCGCGGTTAACCAGGGCGAGGGAACCGATGCTTTATTTGGCTGAGCTCTCCAAACCTTACGGCACGGAGATCACGGTGGATGAAGAGGGCGTGGGAACCGTCAGACTCAGAGACTGACGGGCAACGAAAAAGCTCCCGAACCTTGCGGCTTGGGAGCTTTCCTTTTTAGGCCCTGTCACGAGGGGCAGGGCTTATCAGCAATCACGCAAGTCGGATTAGAACTTGTGGATCAGGCCAACGATGGCTTCAACAGAGGTCGGCTTGACCTTGTCGGCGGTACCATTGGCTTTGTATTCGTCCTTCGTGTAGGAGAGGGTGGAGTACATGCTGGTACGCTTGCTGAAGGTGTAGCTGTAGCCAACAGCGCCGGTGAAGCGCTTCAGAGAAGCATCGGAGTCATCGACGGAGTCAGCATCGAGGTAGCCGGCGTAGGCAGAAGCGGTACCGCCCATGACAGGAACGCCAACACCGAGGCCAAGACCCCAGCCCTCGGCACCCAGGGAGCCGAGCGTATAACCCGTGTCAATCTTAGCCTTCTTGTTGGTCGTATCAACGATCACGTTGTTGGCCGCTACCTTCTTGGCATTGTCGAAATACTGACCGCCGAAGTAAACCTTCGCAACCTGGAAGTCATAGTTACCACCGATCGTGACGGTGAGAGCATCGTCCATGTCCTGCACGACCGCGTTCTCACCGACAGTAGCGTAGTTAATGCTGTCCACAACGCCAACGAGAGTGAGGCCGCCGGCAACAAACTTGGCACCGATACCGTAGTAACGGTCAGAAGAAGACTCGTTTTCAACGCTGTCATCGGTGCCGTTCGTGTCCATGGAGTACTGCGCATAAACCGTCAGACCGGCAAAGCTCGGAGTCATGTAGGTAATCGTGTTGTCAAAACGGGTAAAGCCGTTGGCACCAACGAACTTAAGACCGCTGGTGGCATCACCGTAACCCGTGGAGAACGGGCCCGTCACGCCGAGCAGGCCGTAGGAGCCGTTGGCGCTGGCAAGCTGGCCGACGCGGCCGAAGGAAACGCGGCCGAAGCTACCGTCGACGAAGAGCTGAGCTTCACGGTCGAAGAGACGGTTATTCTTGTCGCCGAGAGCACCGGTATCGGCGGCGAAACCGTTTTCAAGGACGAAACCAACCTTAACACCGTTGCCAAGGTCTTCCGTACCCTTCAGGCCGAAGCGGGAGCCGCTGTTGGCACCGGACTTCATGTCGACTTTGTTGGTTTTGTCAACGCCGGCCGTATCAGCATCAAGGTTCTGATAACGAACACTGTAATCGACCAAACCGTAAAGGGTCACGTCAGCAGCGACAGCGGAACCGGCAAAAGCGCCGAGAACAGCAACTGCAGCAAGTGTCTTTTTCATTTTAGGAGATCTCCAAAATTCTTAGCTAGCCGCCGGTGTAGTCATGCCGCTTCAAACTCTTGCAATAAAAGCGGCCGCCAGCGGGCCTTTCTAGGCGTCACCATTATGTGTTTAATCAGAAGCACATACAAATATTCTCCGATTTGTTAAAACTCCTACAGTATTAACCCTGAGACACAAATTGCACAGTCGCTTGAAAATCCAGTTGTGGCGCGGTTTTCAGCTATAAAAAAACTCCCCTTGACAGCGTAAAGCCTCAAGGGGAGTTCTGGTTCAACTCAAGTCGCTAATTTCGACTTAAATTAGAACGTGTGACGCATACCGACGAAGACATTGGTGGTCGTCGGCTTCGTGGAGGTCGTACCGGTGTCCTGATCGTCCTGGTAGTAGGCAGCAACGGCGTAGACGTCGGTGCGCTTGCTCAGAGCGTAGTTATAGCCGGCAGAAACGCCCAAACGGGTAACTTCGTAGTCTTTGGTTGCAGCATTGTCGGTTGCTTCTTCAGCTTTGGCGTAGCCGACAGCGAACATGGCGGTACCGCCGGCAACCGGTGCACCCACACCGGCCATTGCGCCAAAGCCCTTGGCCTGCTTGAGAGCGCTCCAGGCAGAGGCAAAGCCGTAGCCGTCAAGGGTCTTTTTAGTTGCGTCGCCGGTGCCGGCGAACATGTTGTCAAAGTACTGAGCACCGAGGTAGGCCTTGGCAACACCGAAGTCATAGGAACCGCCGAGGGTGACGGTCAGACCGTCATCGAGCTGTTCCATCTTGCCATTGCTGGAATCCCAGTTGTAGGAATCAACAGTGCCGACGAGATTGAGAGCACCAGCATTGAATGTGGCGCCCAAGGCGTAGTAGCGGTTGGAGTTGCCCTTGTTTTCGGTCGTGTCCTGGACAAGGGTGTTCATGTCAGAGGAGTACTGAGCATAAACGGTGAAGCCGCCGAAAGTCGGGGTCTTATAGACAACGGTGTTGTCCATGCGGTTGTAGCCGACCATGTAGGTGGAGCCTTCAACATTTTGAACTTAAACCATGCACGCCGGAAAACCTCTGATTAGTGTGGGTGCGATGAACAACAAAAATCTAGGCTAAAAATCATGCCGTTTAATCGTACAGGTCTTCCGCCGCTTCCCACGTTTTCCGATTTTCAGGCCCTGCGTAAGTTCGGGGAACTCTACTGCGACCGCTCAGTGCAAATAGCAAAGCTTGCTGCCCGTAAGCCCGGACTCTTTTACCTCGGCCGTCCGAGAATGTTCGGGCGCACATTTCTTTTGACCACACTGAAGGCGCTTTTTAAGGAGGGTGCCGCGGTGTTTGACGGGCTTGCCGGCGAAGGCCTCTGGAAGGAAAAGCCGTACAAAGTCGTGGAAATCCTGCATATGAGTCTGTGTGCTCATTTCTCATCAGACGAAGACTTCCGGAAAAGACTGCAGTCCTACATCCTTCGGACCTTTGAGCCGTACGGTTTTAACCGGCAGGATGACGTCGGCAGCCGCTCCTTTTGGTATGCCTTCGGGCGGTGGCTTGAAAGACAGGCGCCCCAAAGCACTGTGCTTCTTATCGATGATTTTGAGTTTCCGTTTATTGACACGGCTGACAGCCATGGGTTTCGTAGCGAGATAGCGTCGGAATACACGGCGTTTTAACTGCCTGAGGGAACACGAAGACCGCCTTCGATTTTTGCTGATGACCGGAACCACCCGGTACATTACGACGGGTTTTGACTGGGTGTTCCGGTGGCTTACCGACATTACGTTTGACGCGGACACAAGTGACATCGTCGGCTTTACGCGCAAGGATCTTGAAACCACTTTTTTGCCGTAGGTTCAACGGGCGGCGCAAACGACAGGCTTAACGCCGGTAGACGTCATGGATCGCCTTGAAGCCTGGTATGGAGGCTGGCGCTTTTCTTTTGAGGAAAAGCCGCCGGTGCTGTGTCCCTGGATGGTTAACTCCTATCTTCGTGATCCCCACGAACGGGTAGAGGTTGACTGGCAGTGCTACGGGCGGCAGCGCACGGTCGTTCTGAAATTTCGGGATGCCTGGCTTGAGCGCAATATCCTGACGCTCACGGATACCATAAGGCTCACGAAAAAGGAACTCACCGAGCACGAGACAGACCGCGACTTCCGCATCGAGCTTCTGATGGCGCAGGCCGGGTTTTACACAATTAAAAGCGTTGACCGGGACCGGATGGTGACGCTTACCTCGCCCAACGCCGAAGGGCGCCGGGCGATGCTGGCAAGCCGCGCCCACCGTCTGCTCGGTCGGACGACGTTTGCTGGCTGGGCTCGGGCTGAAGACGTACCGGCTGATCCCCTGGATGCCGCCGACTACTTTTCAATGCTCATGAACGGAATTTCCCGGCAGAGGTTTCCGGTGACTGATGCTTTTTATTGCCTGCGGTATCTCGCGATCCTGCTTGCAGACCACGGTTTTGACGTTGAGGTTTCGACGGACACGGATCCCATGGAACTGAGACTTGCTTTCCAAAAGCGCCCTGTCGTGTTTCTTTTTGCCTGGGCGGTCTTGGAGGAAGACGTTGAGACAGCTTTATCCGCCCTTGAACGCCGGATTGCGCAGCGGCCGGAGGAGAAAGGCGATCCGGTCTTTCCTCTCATCTGGTGCGAGGAGACGGAACGCTTTGTTTCCCGGGGTGCATCGGAGCATCAGCCCGTGTAGGCGTTGTCTTTTGTGTTGCGGAAGTTTTGCTTTGCGAGCCACTCACGCTCTTCTTCCGTTTCCGGAATATCAATGCGCTCAATTTTGAAAATCACCGGACGCGTGCCGTCGTTGCAGCAGGCGATCATCATGCGGTCGTCGTTGGTCCACTTGCGCATGATGGCCCCACCCTGAAGCGCCGCGTAGATGTAGCGGCTCACCGCGTCCCAGGCTTCCGCGCACGGCCAGTTGCCGCCGCCCACGCGCGTAGCCTGACCGAGATGGTAGAAGCCGTCGTTTTCCGGCGTACGTTCAAACAGAAACTCCTGTCCGGCTTTAAAGCAGGGACAGGGGCCGCTTTCGGAATCAGCGAGAAACTTCTTCTGCAGGTCCGGAAAACACTTCGTCTCGAGGACCGTAACTTTGCACTGATACTGCAGGGTCTTTTCTCCTGTGGGTACGTTTTCCATCATCGTGCCGACCATGGCGCACTTGTGTCAAGTGAGCTTTACGGCAAAGATTTCGGATGACATTTACCGTGAAAGCGCGTAAAACCCGCGCTACATCGTCCGCACCCCGTGTGGACACGCAAAGACAATACAGAAGGAGTCAACCATGACAGAACTCTCCCGCCGCCGTCTGATTCAGGGAGCTGCCCTGACGGCAGCTGTTGCGGCCGTCCCCGCAGCAAACGCTGCCGGTAAACCCAAGTTTGACGAAATGCACGATGTCGTTGTCGTGGGTTCCGGGTTTGCCGGGCTTGCCGCAGCACTTGCGGCCCGTGAGGCCGGCGCCGATGTCCTTGTCATCGACAAGATGGCCTTTGTAGGCGGCAATTCCTCGCTTTCAGGCGGCATGATGGCCGTGCCGGGTTCAAGCGTACAGAAAGCTCAAGGCATCAAAGATTCGCCCGCACAACTCATAGCCGATATGACCCGCATCGGGCTGGGCTTAGGTGATCCCGACCACATCCGTTTTGTCTGCGAAAAGGCTTCAGACACCTTTGAGTGGACGCGGCGCTACATCGGCGTTGAATGGAACGAACACTTAACCGGCAAGGGCGGCCACTCGGCCTCGCGCTGCATGATCACCAAGCAGGGGACTGGCCAGGGGATCATCGTTCCGGCTGTTGCCAAACTCGAAAAGCTTGGCACCGAAATCCGTACCGGTGTTTTCATGGAGAAAATTCTCAGGTCCGATGCCGGCCGCGTCACGGGCATTGAGGTCCGTGAGGACTATGAGTTCGGGGACGCCAAAAGCGGCAGGGTGAAGCGCATCGGCGCTCGCAAAGCCGTGATTCTTGCCTGCGGCGGGTTCGGTGCGGACGTCACATACCGCAAGCGCCTTGATCCCAAGCTCGGGGAAAAGTTTCTCACCACGAACCAGCCCGGCGCGACGGCTGAAGCCTGGCGGGAGGTAAGCCGCATCGGCGCCCGTGTGATTCAGGCTGATTGGATTCAGTGTCTGCCCTCGTGTTCTCCCAAGGAGCAGGGTATGGGCATTGCCACGCACTTTGCCTCGATTTCCGCAACGCTTTTCGGCTTCTGGGTTTCAAGCCTCACAGGTAAGCGTTTTGTGAACGAATTCGGTGACCGCAAGCTCTGCACCGATGCAATTCTGAACGTCATCAATGCCGGAGGCGAAGCTTTGGCTTTTGCCGATGACGACGGTGTGCGGCACCTGGAAGTCCTCCGGCCCGGACTTTTTGCAAAGATGCTCGCCGCAGGAACCGTGGAAAAGTTTGCCGACGCCCGCGCTTTGGCCCGCGCCTACAAGATGAATGAGCGGGAACTCAGGGCTACGATTGCCCGTTATAACGCGCTGCTCGCGAAAAAGCAGGATACCGACTTCGGCCGCCCCTTTGATAAGGCCGCCAAACCGATCGGAGAGGGGCCCTATTACGTCTCCCGCATGAGTCCCAAGGTGCACCACTGCATGGGTGGCGTTGCAACCGACATTCATACGGCTGTGCTTGATGTGACGAACGACAAGCCCATCCCCGGGCTTTTTGCGGCCGGGGAATTTGTGGGCGGCATTCACGGTGCGGTGAGAATCGGCGCCTGCGCCGTGCTCGATTGCCTTGTGAACGGCCGCGAAGCCGGACGCGCCGCGGCAGCGGTCAAAGCCTGGGCGTAAGTCCTGAGAGGAGCCGCTTTCTGTCTGAGCGGCTCCGTCAGTGGTCAGTGACGTAAGGCCGCCAGTCTTTGGGCCGGGCAAAGTCCGAGACGGGTTCCTCGCAGGAGCAAAGCCACTGCCAGTGCGCGACGTGATGGAAGTGACCGCACGGCTTGAGGCGTTTGAGAAAACGGCGCCGGACGAAAAACCGGCGGCCTGGGCGGGGTTGATTGCCGGGCTTGTGCTCGCGGTGGGCGCCGGTGCCGGCATCTACCTTTACCTCGGGGACTATTCGGCCCTGGGTGACAAGGCTGTGGCGCAGATTGAAGCCGCGCGTAACGCCAACGTCACACAGAAGTACTTTGACGACAGTATTGCGGTGCTTGAACGGGCGGTGGCGGGCAACAAAGACCGCGACAACCTGGAAGCCTGGTCGATTTTGGCGGAAAACTATTACAACACCGAGGACGCTGGTAGTCAGTGTGCTGCCGGTAAGGCATTGGGCTGAATTTCTTAACGATGCGACACTGGCCGATTCAATTTTGGACCGACTCGTTAAATCCAGCCATAGACTGGAAATGGACGGTCCTTCCATGAGAGATAAAGCACAGTACGGAGCAATTCCAAGAATTAAACGCGACTGATTGAACCGATAACACGACTTTCCCACCGCTCTCCCGGCCTACAGCCCACTTAGTAGGGTGAGCGGCCGGGAGAGCCGTGGAAAAGTCTGCGCTGTCCGTACGCCGTCGTCCTGCGTTCCTCCAATAAAAAAGCGCCGAAGCTTAACTCGCTCGGCGTCGTAACGGACTGTCCCAATGTTTGAGAAAGGGGGTGTCCCAATGTTCGATATACACCGTCCCAATGTGTGTGAAATTCCACACGAAGAGCCTTTTTTTGAGAACTTTGGCGTCAGAAGAGGAAAAAGCTGCTTGCTGCTCACACCGCAGGATTTCCGGTGTGAAGCGATTACTCGGCATAATTGCTTCAGGATATGAGGCGTTTGTGAGTGCGCAATGAAACACTATCTTTGGCAGAACAAAGACTGGCCGGATCTGACGTGGTCCTGTGAGAAACTGCTGCGCCCGTTGTCCTGTGTCAGAAAAGCCCAGGGCGCAGTGTCGGCGTTACTGATGACACTTCCTGAGGAAGACCGCGCTCAGTATTGCGGAGAGTGTCTTGCTGACGATATCATGGCGACAGCGGCCATCGAAGGGATTGGCCTGGACGCCAAAGACGTGAGGCTTGCCGTTGACGGTACGGCGCGTGTGAACAGCGTCATTTTCGGCAAAATCTCACCGACCGCAGAAAACCTGGCAAGGCTTCATTGGAATGCGTTTCTTGAACGTGAAGCGCTAAGTAAGGCGCGGCTCTTGGCCTGGCACAAAGCTCTCTTTTCCGGCTGTTGTTTACCTGAAGCCGGCTTCTGGCGGGCTGATGCGATGCGCGTGGTCTCGGGCTGCACTAAGAGCCTGCGCGTGCATTTTGAAGCACCGCCGTCCGGGCATGTTGACCGGGAAATGCAGGCGTTTCTGACATGGTTTAACGGAGAGTCTCTTACGCTTGACGGCGTGATTCGGGCTGCCGTCGCGCATCTCCGGTTTCTTACCGTTCATCCGTTTACCGACGGTAACGGCCGCACGGCGCGTGCTGTGACGGACCTCGCACTTTCTCAGGATGCGGATTCGCCGTGGCGGTCCGTGAGCCTTTGGAAAACAGTCTTTGAAAACCGTCTCGACTACTACGCAAACCTTGAAGCCGTACAAAAGGGCAGCACCGATATCACGGATTGGATCTTGTGGTTTCTGGCCATGGTGCAGGCGGCAACCGACAGCGCTTTTACGCGTCTGCAGGCGCTGCACAGGCAAACGAGTTTGTGGCAGAACTTTTTGGCTTCAGGTGCCACCGCCCGTCAGCGTGCGGTGATTGCGAAGATGAAGAAAGATTGCGAGCAAGGAGCGGCACCGTTTATGACAACGCGCCTCTACAAAGAGTTGACCGGTGCGTCGCGGGCCACGGTCTGGCGTGAAATCGAGGCGCTCTGCGCAGCCGGAATACTCAGGCAAACCCGTGCGGGCGGCCGCAGCACGGCCTATACGCTGGTTGATGCGGAAGATGCCGGCGACAAAAAAGGGCGCTCCTCATAAAAAGCGCCCCCTGCGGCCGGAAACCCGGAACAGGTCTTAGTCGAAGTGATACATGACGCCCGCGCCCACGGTCCAGGCG
>OWJF01000415.1_pt1 | contig 21696 bp, 20 predicted proteins | sample 1732941 | NCBI WGS metagenome assembly OWJF01 (sample SAMN05065770, study PRJEB22554) | human gut metagenome | biome: ENVO:2100002; feature: ENVO:00000062; material: ENVO:00002003 | host: Homo sapiens | place: USA
GAGACCTTACATCGAGACATGTGTATCGCATGCTCCGGGAGTTCGTGGATTTTGCTAATGTATTCAACTAACTCTCAATCTACCTAATCATTTAAAGCCATCTGTTTTAACTTCGAGAACAGATTCTGTACCGGTTTCACGGACAGGATCAGTAATGTTACTGCCGCTTCAGCGAAGATATAGATCGCATTGTAGGCGAGGGAATAGGGCAGGGGATCCCAGCCTTCCCAGGCATACGCGCCGAAGAAGATCCATCCGGAGATCACGGCGAACACATATCTACCCAACACAGCGGTGATATATCCCTTCAGCAGTCCGAATTTCGCATTGGAGAAGAGTCCGGACAATCCCAAAGCACCGAAAGCCAAAATGTAATCAACGATCAACTGCATGGGATACAATACATAGGGATCAATGAGAAGCTGTAACACACCGTAAGCTACTCCGGTGGCGATACCTGCACCCAGACCGAACCAGTAACCGGGCAGGCAGATCACCAGCATGGACAGAAGCGTAATGGAACCGCCGGTAGGAAAATGGAACAGCTTGATGTTTGACAGCACGGTTCCAAGAGCGATTGCCATGGCGCAGAATGCCAACTGCTTTACGGTCAGCTTACCGTGAGCCATTTTCTGATCAACGTCGTCAGCCCCGGTCTTATTTCTCTGCTTACGGGCAAATACAACAGCCACGGCCAGCAGAGCGATCAGGACAACCACTAACAGAACATTGCCCAGAGCAGTGGGGACATAAGTAGTCTCGCCCCAGTCATTCACAACAACATTGTACAACATAAAAAAATCCTCCTTCGTATGCGCGAGGAGGGACAACATCGTATCCATGCAAAAATTACAGTCTTGAACGGCATTCTTATAATGTACGGCTCTCATACACTGTTATCAGCAGTGTATATGTAGACAATAACTGCATGAAATCTATGCTTCCTTACGCCGGTATTATCCGGTTCAAGTAGTGAGGGTTAGAAGTGATGGCATAGTCTTGCAACACTTCAGTCTCAGCGATGTGCTCCCCTAGCGGAATATAATATTTACCTGTTTACTATAGTGCTTTATTGTGACAGTGTCAAGCTTACAGAAAAGTTTTTAATACCTGCAGCACGCCGTTTTCCCAATAAGGCGCACAGGTTCTCTTTGCGGCAGCGATTACTTCCTCTCTTGCGTTGGATACGGCATAGCTGGTTCCGGCGCTCTCAAGCATTTCTATATCATTCAGATTGTCTCCGAAAGTGCAGGTTTCATCCGGGGCAATGCCAAGATATTCTTGTAAAAACCGAATAGCGGTTCCTTTGTTCACACCTAACGGGTTACAGTCCATCCATTCTTTGCCGGAGGAAGCGATTTTAGCCTTGGTCTGCCAGGTGGGAGTGAAAAGCGGGGCACACATTTCTTCACATGCCGAAGGATGATACACTGTGAATTTGATCACGTTGTCCACAGGTGCTTTTAACAGGTCCGGTACTTCACGGATATCATATCCGTAAGAATCCGTAAGCCATCGGAACATGCGGCTTCCGGCATCTTCTGCCAGACAATAATCCGGAGTGGCAATAAAATAATCACAGTCCGGTAATTCATTGCGAACCGTTTCACACATTCCATGCCAGACATCTTCGGGCAGAGTGTGGACTTTTAAAATTTTGTGAGGGGTACGGACTACCGTGCCGCCGTCCGTGATATAGAGAAGCTTATCGCAAACGGGAGCGAAAAGCTTTCGTTCACTGATGAATTGCCGGCCGAAGCAGGCGACGAAGATGATTTCTTTTGAAGTCAGTTTTTCAATTACGGTCATATATTCCGGATCGATCATCAGCGTACCGTCTTTTAAAAGGGTACCGTCAATGTCGGTTGCAATTAATTTGATCATAGCTCCTCCTGTTAATGGAAAGATGGAAAGTATGTTATGATTATAGCCTATCTATAAGCGGATTTGCAATGACATCCTCAAGATAAAACAGTTGGAAAATCGGCGAAAATATAGTATCGTAGATGGTAAAGATAAAGAAGCGGTAAGAAACCTAAGAAAACAGTAAGAATCCTGAAGAAGTAGCAGGAACCGGAGATAGAAGGGTTAACGATAGGAATGAAGAAATTAATCATAGGAATTCTGGCACATGTGGATGCCGGCAAGACAACACTGGCGGAAGGCCTTTTATATACCTGCGGAACGATCCGCAAGGCAGGAAGAGTGGATCACGGAGATGCTTTTCTGGACAATGGGGACATGGAGAGGAAGAGAGGCATTACCATCTTCTCCAAGCAGGCGAGAATCCGGTGGAAAGATGTGGATATCACTCTGTTAGATACCCCTGGGCATGTGGATTTTTCCGCTGAAATGGAGAGGACACTTCAGGTACTGGACGCAGCCATCCTTGTGATCGACGGCAGTGACGGCGTGCAGGGGGATGTCTACACACTGTGGAGATTATTGAAAAGATATGAGGTTCCGGTATTTTTATTCGTAAATAAAATGGATCAGCCGGGCACCGAGCGGGACAAAATACTGGCCGAACTGCAAGGTAAGCTGGATGGCAATATTGTAACCGTTGAAAATATCATGGCGCAGGATGAATCCGGAGAGGACCGTGAGCAGGAACTGGAACATGCCGCCATGTGCAGTGAAGTACTGATGGAGGAATATCTGGAGACCGGAGCCTTGCAGCCGGAGAACATAGCATTCACTGTGGCGCAGCGGAAGCTGTTTCCCTGCTTTTTTGGATCCGCATTAAGACAGGAAGGCATAGAAAAGCTGTTGGACGGACTGTCTTTCTATCTGCCGGAACCGGAATATGCACAGGAGTTTGGAGCCAGAGTCTATAAAATCGGCAGAGATACGTCGGGGAACCGTCTGACGTATCTGAAAGTCACCGGAGGGACGCTTCGGGTCAAAATGATGATCGGTAATGAGAAAAGCGGTGCCGGGGAAGAGATCTGGGAGGAAAAGGCAGATCAGCTGCGCCTGTACAATGGAGGAAACTATGAGACCGCAGACAGCGTGCCGGCGGGAGAAGTCTGTGCGGTCACAGGACTTACGAAGACATTTGCAGGACAGGGACTGGGCTATGAATGCGAGAATCTGGCACCGGTGTTGGAACCGGTATTGACCTACAGGCTGAGTTTTTCCTCGGATGTGGATCCGGTGACAGCGCTCGGAAAGCTCAGACAGCTGGAAGAAGAGGAGCCGCAGTTACATGTATTATGGCAGGAGGAAAAGCGGGAGATCCATATGCAGGTCATGGGGCAGGTGCAGATGGAGATCTTGAAAAATATCCTGTGGGAGCGTTTCGGACTGGAAGCGGAATTCGATGCGGGAAGCATTGTCTATAAGGAGACGCTGGCGGAACCGGTGGAAGGCATCGGACATTTTGAACCCCTGCGACATTATGCGGAAGTGCACTTGTTGCTAGAGCCCGGTGAACGGGGCAGCGGCTTGCAATTTGCCTCTCTGTGCAGTGAGGATATGCTGGATCGGAACTGGCAGAGACTGATCCTGACTCATTTGGAGGAAAAAAGGCATGTGGGAGTGCTCACCGGATCGGAGATCACAGATCTTCGGATACTGTTGATCGCCGGGAAGGCACATACTAAGCATACGGAAGGCGGGGATTTCCGGCAGGCGACTTATCGCGCCATTCGCCAGGGACTGCGCAGTGGAAAAAGTATTCTGCTTGAGCCGTGGTTTTCCTATCGACTGGAAGTGCCGACAGAAAATCTCGGCAGGGCAATGTCAGATATCACCAGAATGAACGGACGATTCGATCCGCCTGTGACCGAAGGAAACAACAGTGTACTGATGGGCAGTGTGCCGGTGGCAACTATGCGGGATTACGCCAGAGAAGTGGCTTCCTATACCAAAGGACACGGCAGACTGTCCTGCAGCCTGCAGGGGTACGAGCCCTGCCATAATCCGGAAGAGGTGATGGCACAGACGGATTATGATCCGGAGGCGGATACCGCCAACCCTACCGGTTCCGTATTCTGTGCCCACGGGGCCGGTTTCCAGGTGCCCTGGGATCAGGTGTCGGAATACGCCCATGTGGAGAGCGGCTGGGTACCGGATTCGGAGGAAGATGCAGAGTCGGGGGATGACGCCTTACAGGGAATGCCTGCAGTGAACAGACGGCAGGGAGCTATACGTCAGACGGGTGGCGGCACAGAGCGTATCATATCCCAGGAGGAGATCGAAGAGATCTTCCGCAGGACCTATGGAAAAGGGGCAGAAGATCCGCATAGATTCCGCAGATATCATACATCCTCCGGCAGTCGCAGCAACTATACGGAAGGTCCGGCAGACAGTATGCGGACACCGAAGACCAAAGCAGGCCTTCAGGAAAAACCGGAAGAATATCTGCTAGTGGATGGCTATAATATTATTTTCGCATGGCCGGAGCTGCGGGAGCTGGCACAGATCAATTTAGACAGCGCCAGGGACAAACTGATGGATATATTGTGCAACTATCAGGGATATCAGGGATGTCGGCTGATTTTGGTCTATGATGCCTATAAGGTGAAAGGAAATCCGGGATCTGTGATGAAATATCATAACATAGAAGTGGTCTATACGAAGGAAGCGGAGACTGCAGACCAGTATATTGAGCGCACCACACATGAGCTGGGAGCAAAACCGCAGAAATACCGCGTGACGGTAGCTACCTCAGATGCCCTGGAGCAGATGATCATTTGGGGCAACGGTGCAGTCAGAATGTCTGCCCTGGGGTTAAAAGCAGCGGTGGAATCCGCCGGAGCAGAATATTTTAACAGCTGAATTATGACCGCTTCGCAGTGACATTTGGATTGAGGTGGTTTTATAGTACTTGAAAAAAGGTAATCTATATCTGTCGGATGGAGCGGATGATGAAAGCTCCGGTAAAAATCCGGATAAAAGAACAGAGAGGTATAGATTATGAGAAGAAAAGCCATTTCCAATATTATGTTTTATGTTACTACAGTATTATTGATCCTGACCATTGTATTCTGCATCGGAAGCACGGTGAAAAGCGAAAGCGGCAATGAAACACAGCGTATTGAGAATCGGGTGAAGGAACAGCAGCTGCTTACAAAGGTGAAGCAATATCTCAATGAGAATGGCTGCTGTAACAGTGGTGTGACACTGACTTATGTGATGGATGAAAGCGGAGCATGTGATTATACCTTTACGATCCACCATAAGAGGATCAATGACATGAGTGAAGAGGAACGTGAAGCTTTCAGCGCAGAGCTTATGCAGGCATGCAATGCTTCCGGCAGTTACAGCATCTCTTATGAATATCTTCTGACAGATTTTTAAGGGAGACATGACATTTTTCAGAATAGGGGTTATACTGTTACCATATGCCGCAGCAGAGGCAATGGGAAAGGAGAAGGACAGATGACATTTATTCCCAAACCACATGAGATATATAAGCATTTTAAAGGGAATCTGTACCAGATCGTTACGATAGCACAGCATTCGGAGACCGGAGAGCAGCTGGTGATCTATCAGGCAATGTACGGAGATTTTAAGACATATGCGAGACCGCTTGCGATGTTTACGAGCGAAGTGGATAAGGTCAAATACCCTGAGATACAGCAGAGATTCCGCTTTGAATTACAGGGTGCGGATGCGGACAGACAGACCCGTGAGACTGACGCAGTGAGTGGGGCGCAGGGCGTAGCAGCACAGCCGGAAGCACCGGCAGTGCATATAGAAGTTGCAGAGGAGGAGCCCGCACTGGATCCTTTGGTATTAGAATTCCTGGATGCGGATTCCTATGAGCAGAAGTTAAATATTCTCGCAGGCTTACATCACCGGATCACCGATGAGATGATCACGACCATGGCAATCGCCTGTGATATCGAAGTAAATGACGGTGAGACGGAGGAGCGTTATGAAGAACTGAAAAACTGCCTGCTCACCATGGAGAAGTTTGAATGCAATCGCCTGCGGTAGACACTATGGATAAATACAATGAAAATTTAACGGATGTTAAGGAAATCTTTAGGAAAGGTGACCTTCGGGCAATTCCCAAACCACTTTTAAAATGGTATGATAATAATCGTAGGATTCTTCCCTGGAGAGAACAGCCCACACCCTATCGCGTATGGGTCTCTGAGATCATGCTACAGCAGACCAGGGTGGAAGCGGTGAAGCCTTATTTTCAGAGATTTATGGATACCCTGCCGGATATCGCGGCATTAGCGGAAGCACCGGAGGAGACTCTATTAAAGCTTTGGGAGGGACTTGGTTATTACAACCGGGTGCGTAATCTGCAGAAAGCAGCAATTCAGATCATGGAAGATTATGCCGGAATTATGCCGGATTCTTATGAAGAATTGCTGAAACTGAAAGGAATCGGAAGCTATACGGCGGGAGCAGTATCTTCCATAGCTTATGGAAAACCGAACCCGGCGGTAGATGGAAATGTGCTCCGTGTGATCGCCCGCATCCGTAAGGATGATCGATGTATCTCAGAGGATAAAGTGAAAAAGGCCGTGGAGAAGGACTTGTGGGAGGTTATACCGAAGGACAGGCCGGGGGATTTTAACCAGGCAATGATGGAGATCGGAGCCTGTGTGTGTATTCCAAACGGTGCCCCTCATTGTGAGGAGTGTCCGCTTCGGCAGATCTGTCTGGCATACGAAGATGGAACACAGCAACAGTACCCGAATAAGGCAAAGGCAAAGGAACGGACCATAGAGGAGAAGACGATCCTCATTATCCGGGATGCGGAGCTTGCGGTGCTGCACAAGCGACCGTCTAAGGGCCTGCTCGCCGGAATGTATGAATTCCCGTCAATGAAGGGATTCTGTACGGCGGAAGAGGTGAAGGAATATCTGACAGAGAACGGGCTGCAGGTACTCAGGATCCAGCCGTTGGAGGATGCAAAGCATATTTTCTCCCACAGAGAATGGCATATGAAGGGATATCTCATTCGGGTCGATGAACTCGCACCGAAGAAGGTGGGACCGGATTCTGCGGACTGGATCTATATTGAACCCCGGGAGACGCAAGACAGATATCCCATTCCTTCTGCATTTGCAGCTTATGCGAAGGGACTGAGCATGCAGCTTGGAATACCTCGAACTATGTTTTAATATGAAGAAAGGACAGCAATCATGAAATTACTTTCCATAGCAATTCCCTGTTATAATTCTGAAAAGTATATGAGAAAATGTATTGACTCCCTGTTAGTCGGAGGGGAGGATGTGGAGATTCTGATCGTTGATGACGGATCTACCAAGGATCGCACTGCGGAGATCGCAGATGAATATGAAGCACAGTTTCCTACGATCGTCCGCGCGATCCACAAGGAGAACGGTGGACACGGTTCTGCAGTGAATACCGGAATTGCCAATGCTACCGGATTATATTTTAAGGTGGTGGACAGTGATGACTGGGTGAAGCAGGATGCCTATTTTAAGATCCTGGACACTCTGCGGGAGCTGGCAGGAGGCGGTCAGGCACTGGACATGCTGATCAGCAACTATGTCTATGAGAAGGAAGGCGAGCGTCGCAAGAAAGTCATTCAGTACCGTCATATTCTGCCGGTAGAGAAGATGTTCACCTGGGCGGACTGCCATCATTTTATCAAGGGACATTACATACTGATGCACTCCGTGATCTTCCGTACGAAGCTGCTTCAGGAATGCGGACTGAAGCTTCCGGAGCATACTTTCTATGTGGACAATCTGTATGTGTTTGAACCGTTACCTTATGTGAAAAATATGTATTATCTGGATGTGAATTTCTACAGATATTATATAGGAAGACAGGATCAGTCCGTGAACGAGACGGTCATGATCTCCCGTATCGATCAGCAGATCCGTGTGACAAAGCTGATGATCGATTATCTTGTGGCAAAAAAACAGGAGTTGGTCAAGAACAGACGCCTGTATCAGTACATGCGTAACTATCTGGAAATTATTATGACAGTGTCATCCGTTCTGCTGATCCGCTCCGGTACTCAGGAACACCTGGATAAGAAGAAAGAATTGTGGGAGTATCTTAAGAGCAAGGATAAGAGACTGTACCTGTGGATGCGCAATGGCATCATGGGCGGAACGATGAACCTGCCCGGAAGAGGCGGACGCAAGATTTCCGTAGAGGGGTACAAGATCTGTCAGAAGCTGTTTGGTTTTAACTAGTCAGGGTTTTATTTTTGATAAGCCAGAAAAAGCTTCAAAAGTCTGAGTGCATAATCACGTTCTCTTTGTTCGGAATTATTTAGCATAGTTAAAATAGCGGATACTTCGGCGGTTTGCCCGGGGTATCCGTTTTCGTTGTTTTCTTTTCCGTAAATAATATAATCCAGTGACATATCTAAAGCTTCGGAAAGCGCCATCAGAGTTTCTACACTCATACCGCAGCTGCCACGTTCAATATCGGCATAATATTTTGCGGCACGGTCTATTTTTTCAGCCATTTCATCCTGCGTGAATCCCAAAAGATTTCTTTTCAGGCGAATACGTTCTCCGGCAGCCAGACGATCATATGTTTTTTTCATTTATACCTCCAATATCATTATCCCCATGAATTGCCCCATTTTTTAGTGTAATCATAAAAGCATTTTCTATGAACTTTTCCCAGTTACATTATGAAGACCGTAAACTATTGACAATACCAGTTTTAAACGTATATAATGGTTACGTTTAAAACAGAAGCCAAAATTACGTTAAAAACGTAGTGACAGAGGGAATTCTTACAATAGCCCGGAAAAAGTCTGGAAAGAGGAAATACTAATGAAGAAAAAAATCATTTCCGTAATCGTGGGCGTGGCCGGTCTGACCATGGCTTATTTTTTAGCGAGCGGAATCTCTCATATCATCTATAATCGTCCGACGGACAATGCGGCTGCCGAAACTGAGAGCACAACGGATAGCGCTGTGCAGGGAACTGAGGAAGCAAAAAGTGCCATGACCGAGGACGAGATCAACGAAATGCTGGCAGGCATGAAGACAACGGAAACGGCAGAGACCGAGACTGCGACAGAAGAGCAGAGCGAAGTCATCCCTGTGAAGTTTGAAGAGCTTCAGGCGGTGAACCCGGATGTCTATGCCTGGATCACCGTACCCGGTACGGATATTGATTATCCGATCCTGCAGCATGCATCCGACAATTCTTATTATCTCATGCATAATATCGACGGTTCCTATGGATATCCCGGTTGTATCTACACCGAGAATATGAACAGTAAGGACTTCACGGATAACAATACTGTGATCTATGGACACAATATGAAAAACGGTTCTATGTTCGCACAGTTACATAAATTCGAAGATCCGGACTTTTTTGATGCGAATAGAGAAGTTGTGATCTATCTGCCCGGAGAAGTACTGCATTACACCATTTTTGCAGCCCATATCTACGATGACAGACACCTGCTGTACAGCTTTGACTTTACGAATCCGGAGGTCTATCAGAAATACCTGGATTCCATATTCAGCACCCGCGATATGAGTGCAAATATTGACAAGGATATCACAGTAACAACAGACAATCAGATCATTACATTAGTGACCTGTATCGGCAGCCAGCCGAATAACCGACTTCTGGTGCAGGCAGTACTGACTGACAGAGAACTGGGCGCGGAGACTGCCTTGGCTGCAGCTGCAACAGAATAGACCAACAAAGTATTTTATGTGTGGGAGACAGACTATGAAGAAGGAAGATAGCAGAGACAGCCTCATAGATATTCCGCTTGAAGATGACCGGGACGAATCCCAACTGACAGGCCGGAAAGCGGCAGAATACAATAAGCAGCATGTCATCCGGCACAAAAAGCGTGTCCGGACGAAGATATTATGTGCGCTGGGAATATTGCTGGCACTGCTTGCAATCCTCGCGGTGATCGCAGTGATCCTCGTTAACGTGTGGAGATCCACCGGCCGTGCAAGCCTGCTTCATCATGCACAGGGCAACAGCACCGATGCAGCACAGGCGATGCAGGAAGCGGCAAATGAGAAAAATTCCGAAGCCTCCGAAGCACAGGAAGCGGAAGAATCCTATGAATTGCAGGAAGGTCAGATCCGTTACAACGGTAAGACTTACCAATATAAAGATAATCTTATGAATATCCTCTGTCTGGGAATCGATAGCCGTGACGGCATCGCGAAGGAGAAGACACCCGGTAAGGCAGGACAGGCGGACTGCGTGATCCTGGCAGTGCTGGATGATGAGGCGAAGACCATTCAACTCATCAACATCTCCAGAGATTCCATGGTGCCGGTACATGTATATGCTACCGACGGAAGTTATGTGGAGGATCGGACGGAACAACTGGCTCTGCAGTATGCTTACGGCAACGGCAGGGACTGGAGCTGCCAGCTCATGGAGCAGGCGGTCTCCGAGCTGTTCTATGGATTGCCGATCCATGGATATTGTGCATTGTCCATGAACAGTATCGCCAGCCTCAATGATACGGTAGGCGGTGTGACTGTGACCGTGCCGGAGGATCTGGCAGTGATGCAGCCGAAGCTGTTCACTGCAGGCGATACGGTAACCCTGAAGGGCGAACTGGCATACCATTTTGTTCATGACCGTGACTTTAAGTCTACCGATATTGCTTCCAATAATAAGCGCATTGCCAGACAGAAAGCTTATGCGGTTGCTTTCGTCAACCAATTAAAGCAGGGCATGAAGGAAGATATGACTCTTCCCGTGAAGCTGTACCAGACCGCGGAGAAGCAGATGGTGACCAGTATCGGCCTGGATCAGGCAGTATATCTGTGCACGGAATATATGAACAGCTTCTTTGATACCGACAATATCTATACGATAGAAGGTGAAGTTACCAAGGGAGAGGAATATGCGGAGTTCAACGTGGATGACGATGCTCTGTATCAACTGATCCTCGATGTGTTCTATGAGGAAGTAAACTAATATTAATCACGGTATAACCGGTTGGAGACAGCCGTTTATATATAGAAACCATTCTATACTCTACGAAAGGAGATAAATGTCCAATGAAAAAAGTATATGCTTTGTTATTAGTTGCAGTTATGACCGTAGCTATGGCAGTTCCTACCTTTGCAGCAAACAGCCCTGAGGCTGATCCTGTTGTAAAGACCGCTGCCGGCGTTGATGTCGTAGCAGCAGCAAAGGAAGTTAAGACTTCCGTAGCAGCAGCTTCTGTAGCAGTTCCTTCTGAGCAGCTTGCTAAGCAGGTTGTATCCGTAACCTCTACAGAATCCGTGCTGAAAGACTTAAACGTTCCTACCAGCGCTAAACTGGTAGCAGCAGTTGATGTATCCTACAGCGGAGAAATCCCTGCAGGCGGCGTACAGGTTCCTTTCAAGGTTCCCAGCGCTAAGAAGGGTGATATGGTATATGTTCTTCACAGACAGCCCAACGCACCTTACACATGGGAAGTAGTTGGTTCCGGCGTTCTCGGTGATGACCTCACCGTAACCGGTACTTTCACCAGCTTCTCTCCCGTTGCATTCATGGTAGTTGATGCAGCTGATGTTGCAGCAACCGCAGTGAAGGCTCCCAAGACCGGCGAGTTCTAAGATATTCTTACGAACTTAATTTCATAAGGCCTTATGAAGTATTGGTCATAAATGAAATAAGAATGAAATTGAAGTAAAAAGGTAGAGTGGTTTCTATGAGACCGGTGTGGCGCTCCGGCGCCATGCCGGGATCAAAAAAGGAGAAATATCGCATGGAATATATTGATATGCATTCCCACATACTGCCGGGTCTGGATGATGGTTCGAAAAACATGGAAATGACACTTGCCATGCTGCGGGTAGCCGTAGAAGAAGGCATCGGCACGATCTATACCACCCCCCATTGTATGCCGGGGAAGGGACATCCGACGCTTGCAAAGGTGGAGGAACGGATCCGCCTGGTACAGGAGGCGGCCGAGGCAGAAGGAATTCAGATCACCTTAAAAAAAGGCACAGAGTATTACTACATAGAAGAAATGTCAGAATGGATGGAAGAGGGGAAGATCATCACCCTGGGAGATTCCCATTGTGTACTGGTAGAATTCGAGCCCTATGCGGAGGAAAAGTATATCCGCAATGCAGTCAGAGAGATCCTGGGATTCGGTTATCAGCCGGTGATCGCCCATGTGGAGAGATACCGGAATCTGATGGAGCGGAAATTCGCCGCCATCCAGTGGATGAGGGAGATCGGGGCACTGATCCAGGTGAACTGTGCTTCCGTGACCGGAGATAACGGTTTTACTACAAAACAGAACGTGAAGAGCCTGCTGAAAAACGGTCTGGTGGATTTTGTATCCACAGATGCACACAGACCGGAGGGCAGAGCTCCTTATATAGAGAAATGTGCGGAGCTCCTCCGCAGAAAATACGGAGATATCTATGCCGCAGAACTTACGGGTGGCAATGCCCGGAGGTTCCTGACGCACAACTAATGAACCCATTTATGTATAACGAGAGGAAAAATACCATGCAGACTTCTTATCAGGAAGATGAAATTGAAATCGATTTACAGGATCTGTTCGGTCTGCTCCTGCACAAAGCCTGGATCATTATTCTCGCAGCCATCGTGGCAGGCGCCATAGGATTCGCGGTGAGCTTTTTTCTGATCACACCGCAGTATGAATCCACCACTAGCATCTATATCTCTACCAGCAAAGGGAATGAGAACAGCATGACCTACAGCGATGCGCAGCTGGCCAGCCAGCTGACCAAGGACTATGAGGAACTGATCCTGGGACGTACTGTACTGGAAAAGGTGATCGCACAGTATCAGCTGGATGAAAGCTACGAGAGTCTGAAAAACAGAGTGTCCGTAGAAAATACTTCCAATACCCGTATCATCAGCATCACGGTAAAGGATCCGAATCCTGCCAATGCACAGATCATAGCCAATAGCATCCGTGATGTGGCAGCGGTACATATCAAGGATGTGACGGATGTGGAGGCTGTCAATGTAGCGGATGAGGCAAACCTGCCGGAAAACCCCTGTGAGCCTTCTATCCCGAAGTGGACTGTGATCGCAGCCTTGATCGGCGTGATCCTGTCAGCCGGTATTATCATAATGCAGTATCTGCTGGATGATACGATCAAGTCTTCCGAGGACATTGAGAAATATCTGGAGTTGTCTACCCTGGGACTGATCCCCAACTTTGATACCGTGGAGAAGAAAAAGAAATCCCGCAGATCAAAGGAGGAAGAAGAAATCCATGAGCCCCAGATGGAAGCGGATGAGGCTATTGAAGTCGTAGATATAGAAAAGGAGCAGGAAGATGCAGAGCATTGAATTAAAAATGGAAAAACAGGATTTCCGTACCAAAGAAGCATTTAAAACGCTCCGTACGAACATCGAATTCTCCGGAGAAAATATCAGGGTTATCTGCGTGACAAGCTGTACACCGAACGAAGGCAAGAGCAGCGTGTCCTATGAACTGGCAAAATCCTTTGCACAGAATGGAAAGAAAACAATCCTCATTGATGCCGATCTGCGCAAGAGTGTCATGAGGGGCAGACATAAAAAGGGTAAAGTTCGCTTTGGACTGACCAATTATTTAGTCGGAAAAGTAGATCTCGATACGGCAATCTGTGAGACGGATATTCCGAACTTCCATCTCCTCTTCGCCGGACCGGTACCGCCCAACCCCAGTGAGCTGCTGGGCAACACTCGGTTTCAGAAGATGGTAGAGGCATGCCGTATGAAGTATGACATGGTCATCATCGATACACCGCCGCTCGGAAGCGTTATCGATACTGCGGTCGTCTCCAAATTCTGTGACGGCGCGGTGATCATCCTCGCCTGTGGTGAGATCAGCTACCGCTTCGCCAAAAGGGTCAAGGACCAGTTGGCAATGACCGGATGCAAGATCCTCGGCTGCGTACTGAATAAGGTAGAGATGAGCGGCAAGGGGTACTACGGCAAATATTATGGCAAGTACTACGGGAAGTACTACGGCAAATATTACGGTAACTACGGAACGGAAGAGTAAACGAAGATAAAACAGGAGGGGAAGCCTGCTTCGTTGATCCGTTGTAACAGGGAGTTGTAGTATTAAGGGTGAACTAACATGGAGGAAAAAATCAAAAAAACGATAAAATAATTGTGATAAACCGAAGAAAATCGGGGGGGGGTAGAAACATGTACAAAAAAAAGTACAGTGGCTGGCTGAAACATGCAGACTTTCTGATACTGGATATCATTGTTCTCCAGCTCTCCTTTTATATTGCATATTGCATCCGTCATGGGATCGGTAATATGTATGCGGATCAGCTGTATGCCGGTATGGCAATCGTACTATTGCTGGTAGATATCGTCATTGGTATCGCTTTTGAAAATTTACATAATGTCATGAAGCGTGGTTACTGGATCGAGGCCATCCAGACATCCAAGCAGGTGCTGGAGGTATTCGCACTGTTCGCCATCTATCTGGTCACCGTGCAGAGTGCTGAGCAGTTCTCACGTACTGTACTATATCTGACCATGGTATTCTACTGGATCCTGAGCTATGTGGGAAGGATCCTCTGGAAGACGTACCTGAAGCATCATAGCAGGTATGCATCAAAACGTTCCCTGATCATCGTGACCAAAGCAGACCGTCTGGGTACTCTGACAGAGCAGCTGCAGGGAGAGACTTATGCCTCTTACCAGATCTTGGGCATCACAGTCGTAGATGCGGATATGATGGGACAGCAGATCGGAAAATATACGGTGATAGCGAACGCTGATAGTATCATTGAATATACTCGTACCGGCTGGGTGGATGAGATCTATATCGATCTGGAACCGGGAGATGTGTCTGCTGAATCACTGATCAGACAATTCCTGGAAATGGGTACTGTAACGCATGTGCGGATCCCCGATGTTTTGACACAATCCAGAAGAAAAATTATCATGGAAAAACTGGGAGATATGCCGGTAATAACGGCTACGATGAATTATGCTTCTCCCAGACAATTGTTCATGAAGCGATGTTTGGATGTCACAGGAGGTCTGATCGGATGTATCCTGACCGGTATCCTGTGTATATTCCTGGCACCGGCCATCTATATCCAGTCTCCGGGACCGATATTTTTCTCCCAGATCAGGGTGGGCAAGAATGGTAAGCAGTTCCGCCTCTATAAATTCCGCAGCATGTATATGGATGCGGAGGAACGTAAGGCAGAGCTCATGAAACAGAATAAAATGTCTGACGGCAAGATGTTCAAGATGGATAACGATCCCCGTATCATCGGCAGCAGGATCCTGCCGGACGGTACCTATAAAAAAGGAATCGGCAATTTCATCCGTGACTGGAGCATTGACGAGTTCCCACAGTTCTTCAATGTGCTCAAAGGTGATATGGCACTGGTAGGAACGAGACCGCCACTGGTATCGGAAGTGGAACAATATGAAATCAGGCATTGTACAAGACTTACAATGAAACCCGGCATTACCGGAATGTGGCAGATCAGCGGACGGAGCAGCATCACGGATTTCGATGAAGTCGTGATGCTGGACCGGGAATATATCGAGAACTGGAACTTTGGAAGAGACCTGAGGATCCTCTGGAAGACCGTAGGAGCGGTGCTCAAGAAGGACGGAGCAGTGTAAAAAGTGACCACGGTATTTAGGATAATACGTCGGCTCTGTGGCATGACGAGGATTCCCATCAATCTCGTGGAAAGCGTTAAAACACTATATATTTACTAGTCTAAATGATTGGTGACTGCTTAAGAGCCCTAAGTCAGAGCTAGAGAGGTAGTAGCGATAAGATATTTGGGGTTACAAAGAGTGGGCAGATTCCTGATTTACCCACTACGGTAGACAAAGGGCTGACCAAGCTTGGATGACGTGAAAATACACACACTCCGAGAAAATAGAGATAGATGCCGTGGCAAGTAGAGCATGAAAAATATAGAAGTATAGAAGCGAAATGTAACAAAGGGAGAAAAGACGAAGTGAAAGTTGTATTAATGGCCGGTGGTAGAGGAACCAGAATATCTGAGTTGTTCCCTGATATCCCTAAACCTTTAATTCCTATAGAGAACATTCCTGTTCTAGAGAGGGAGATTATATCTCTCCGCAATCAAGGGTTTACCGATATCATCATTACTATTGGATATATGGCTGAGAAGATTCAGTCTTACTTCGGTGTTGGTGAGAAACTGGGAGTTAAGATTTCGTACTTCATTGAAGATAAACCATTAGGGAATGCTGGAGCATTGTTTAAACTTGGTTTAACAGAGGATTTTCTCTTATTAAATGCTGATGCTGTGTTTGATGTGGATTTTAATAGAATGATTGAATATCACCGAGAAAAAGGTGGACTAGTTACGTTATTTACACATCCAAATTCTCATCCGTATGACAGTGGATTGATCATTGCTGGAGAAAATGGAAGCGTTGAGAAGTGGCTGGCAAAAGAAGATGCAAGACCTGAGTTTTACAAGAATCGTGTAAATGCAGGTTTACATGTGATCTCTCCTACAGCATTGGAACTGTCCAGCGTGGATAAGGACAAAATAGGTATAGAGGTAGATGGGAAGGTAATAAAGGTTGACCTGGATCGTCAGATTCTTAAACCACTGTGTGGAACTGGTAAGATGTTCTGTTATGATTCCCCAGAGTATGTAAAAGATATGGGTACCCCAGAGAGATATGAATCCGTTTGTACTGATTTTGAAAAGGGTGTAGTTCAGGCGAAGAATTTGAAGAACAAACAGAAGGCCATTTTCTTGGATCGTGATGGAACGATTAATAAATATGTAGGATTCCTCAGAAAGACAGATGAGTTTGAACTGCTATCTGGTGCTGCCGAGGCAATCAGACTAATAAATAGTTCTGGATATCTCGCTGTGGTTGTCACAAACCAACCGGTTATTGCAAGAGGCGAAGTGACAAGGACCGGGTTAGAAGAAATTCACAATAAGATGGAAACAGAGCTTGGAACGCAAGGAGCATACCTTGATGCTATTTATTTTTGCCCACATCATCCTCACAAAGGATACGAGGGAGAAATTCCTGGACTAAAGTTTGATTGTGATTGTAGAAAACCTAAGCCTGGAATGCTTTTGAAAGCTGCAGAAGAATTGAATATAGAGTTGAGCAACTCCTATATGATTGGTGACTCCGACTCTGATGTCGAGGCAGGAGAAGCTGCAGGTTGTAAGAGTATAAAAATAGTAGAGGGTGGTTTGTTGGAAGCTGTAGAGGAGATATTGAAGTGATTATTACGAAGACACCGTTTCGCATGTCATTTTTTGGCGGCGGCACGGATATGGAAGAATATTTTAAAGAGAATGGTGGGGCGGTATTATCCACCACTTTTGATAAGTATTGTTATGTGAACGTTCGTCATTTACCTCGCTTCTTCGATTATAGCACTGAGCTGTCTTATTCAAAGACTGAACGCGTGACAGATATAAACGACATCCAGCATCCTGCAATTCGTAACGCCATGAAGATGCTGGATATGCATGAACTTCGACTTACATACGAGGCTGATCTTCCCGCACGTTCTGGATTAGGCACATCTTCTTCATTTGCGGTAGGAATGCTAAATGCTTTCTATGCTTTGAAAGGAAAGTATGTAGATAAGAAAAAACTGGCGGACGAGGCCATCTACTTAGAGAGAAATCTCTGTCAGGAGGCGGGCGGTTGGCAGGATCAGATTGCCGCATCTTTTGGTGGATTCAATAGAATCAATTTCAACGCGGACGGGTATGAAGTACATCCTGTGATTATCAGTCCGGAGAGAAAGAGACAACTGAATCAGAATCTTCTCATGTTCTTTACAGGTTTCACAAGATTCTCATCTGATGTGCAGAAAGCCAATAGTATTAGTGGTGCAGAGGATAAAAAGGCAAGACTTAAGAAAATGCATGAGCTTGTGGATGAAGCCGAGGCAGTTCTCACTGATAAATATAGAGATTTAGATGATTTTGGAAGGCTTTTAGATACGACATGGAGATTGAAGAAAGGCATAGGAAGTGCTGTTAGTACCGGAAGCATCGATGAGCTATATGAGAAAGGTATGAAAGCAGGAGCACTTGGAGGAAAGCTTCTCGGAGCCGGCGGTGGAGGTTTTTTAGTCTTCTATGTACAGCCAGAAAAACAAGAAGCAGTGAAGGCTGCTATGAAAGACCTCATGTACATACCATTTAAATTTGAAGATGGTGGTACACAGGTTATTTATTACGGACCAGAAGAGTATGAAAACGTCATGGTAAATACCTGAGTGCCGGAGATAGTAAGGAAAAGAATTACATAAAAGGAAACGCAATCAATGTTAGAAAGTAAGATTCAAAAGCACCTGGAAGTGCTATTAGAGAGATATCCTCAAATTGAGACTTGTAGGAATGATATAGAGAAGGCTTATCTAATTCTTGAAAAATGTTATGAAAATGACCATAAGCTCTTAATAGCTGGAAATGGTGGATCTGCTGCGGACTCTGAGCATATCGCTGGAGAACTCATGAAAAGGTTTAAAGTCCCTCGCCCAGTAACTTCGGATTTTGCAGAGAAACTTAAGGCTATAGATCCAGTTCGCGGGGAGAATCTTGCTAAGAACTTGGAACGAGGACTGATGTCAATACCTCTTGTGGCTCACGAGGCGCTTACTACTGCATATATCAATGATGTAGATGGTTTGGGAGTATTCGCTCAGCAACTTTATGGATTTGGACGTCCTGGTGATGTTTTCCTCGGCATTTCAACCTCTGGTAACAGTAAGAATGTGATGTCGGCCACAGTGGTAGCTAGAGCATTAGGAATCAAAGTTATTGGATTGACAGGAGCTAAGGGGGGAGAATTAGCAAATGTTTCTGATGTGGCAATTAAGGTGCCTGAGACAGAGACATATATGATTCAGGAGCTACACCTTCCGGTTTACCATTGCTTGTGTTCGATGCTTGAGGATAGATTTTTTGGGGAGAGATGATGTGATGGAGAAGCAGGCTCTGTTAAATACATATATTAATAATGTGACAATGCCGGAAGCAATTGCTGCCATCGAGCAGATGATAGAGACAGGCAAGAAATCTTATGTTGTTGCCATCAATGTCGATGTCGTGATGAAGATCGAGAACGACACGTATCTAAAGAAGGTAGTTGACGAAGCAGATATGGTTCTTGTTGACGGAAAGCCACTTGTGTGGATTTCAGGGATTCATGGTAAACCGCTGAAGGGCAAGATTTCTGGATCTGATTTAGTTCCACAGTTGTGCAAGGTTTCCGCTAAGAAGGGATACTCAATTTTTTTTATCGGCGGCAAGGATGGAATCGCAGAGCAGGCGAAGAGAAAGTTGGAGGATGAGCTATCGGGCATCAAGATTGTCGGTACATATGCTCCTCCAGTTGGATTTGAAAAAGATGAAGTTGAGCTCGATAAGATCAATAAGATGATTTCAGAGGTTCATCCGGATTTGCTAATTGCATGTTTTGGCTGCCCGAAGCAGGAAAAGTGGATTCGCGAGAACATTGAAAAGTACGATGCAAAGGTATCCATTTGCGCTGGAGCCACAGTTGATTTTCTTGCTGGTAATGTTAAGAGAGCACCTCGTTGGATGAGTGAGCATGGGCTGGAATGGTTTTACAGATTCTTGCAGGAGCCAAAGCGGATGTTCAAGAGATACTTTATTGATGATATAAAGATAGTGAAACTGATTAGGAAGTATGGGAAGTAGATACAGATGGAGTTAGCGAAACAGAATGTTCTTTTTATAGGAAGAGCAACACAACAAGCTGGCGCAGAAAACGTCGTCCTTCAGTTCTGCGAGACTTTAAAACCTCAAGTTAATAATATTGTGGTCTGTTCAGCAGATGGTTTTAATAAAATGGCTCTTTCAGAATTAGATATAAAGTTTTACCCGATTCCGGATATAGAGAATAAGAATCTGAAAAACATGCTAAAAATAGCAAGAACCATAAAGAAAATTGTAGCTGAAGAGCATATAACTGTGATACACACGCATCATAGAATGGCAGCGTATTATGTGACTCTTTTAAGGCTCTATAAGCGGTGCGTATTCATCAATACTAGCCACAATACATTCTTTAATAAGAAATTATTGACCAGATTTGCATATAAGCATGCTCATCTGATAGCTTGCGGCGAGATGGTTAAAAAGAACCTAGTTGATGTATATGGATTGCCAGACAAGCAGGTAACAGTTATTCACAACGCCGTGAAGTCTTTTGATGGCGAGATAACGGTTGATCCTCTGATTAAAAAGTTACATGACCAGGGTTGCTTTATCGTTGGTAACGTAGGAAGACTTTCAGTGCAGAAGGGGATGGAATACTTTATTAAAGCCGTTCCCTATGTGGTGAGGACACATCCAGAAGCAAGATTTGTTATCGCTGGTAGCGGTGAGGATGAGGAGAGACTCAAGAAACTTAGTGGAGAATTGAGAGTGGCAGATTATCTCACTTTTCTTGGCTATAGAACTGATGTGCAAAATTTGATGAGCCAGTTAGATTTAGTAGTTCTTAGTTCTTTGTGGGAAGGCTTGCCTCTTACTCCAATTGAAGCATTCTCTGTTGGAAAAACTGTAGTAGCTACTGCTGTAGATGGAACTGTAGAGATTGTTAAAGATAAAGAGAACGGTTTACTAGTAAAACCGAGGGATCCTGAGGGATTAGCAAGGCAGATTAACTGGACGATTGGTAATCCTGAAAGGCGAAAAGAAATGGAGACTAGAGCTAATGAAAGATATCGTGAGGAGTTTTCTTTTGAAAATCTTAAACAAAAATGTGTAAGTTATTATGAGGAGTTAGAGCCACAGTGATACTGCATCGTAGCATATCATGCTAAATAGTTCGGTGATAAGGATTAATGACATATAGGTGAGAGAAAGAATGAATCAAGTAAAGCATACAAAAAGTTTAGGAAATCAAATGTCCAAACCTGTCAAGTGCATTTACTATGCTGTGACATTATTTGGCAATGTAATCTGGAATAAGATTCCGAGCCGCCATCTGCGTAAATGGTTTTACCAGTTAATTGGAGCTAAGATGGGCAAAAATACATTTCCATACCGCCGTGTAGAAATTCTTCTGCCGCAGGGATTGAACTTAGGTGATGGTGTTGCTGTAGGCTGGTTTGCGGAATTGGATGCGCGTGGTGGTATTACGGTAGATCATGATACAAGTATTTCAAGCCATGTGAAGATAATCACAGGAAGTCACGATATAAATGACCCTGATTTTACTGCGGACTTTCGTCCAATTCATATAGGGCATCATTGCTGGATTGGGACAGGGGCTACAATTTTACAGGGCGTAAAAGTAGGCAATGGAGCGGTGGTGGCAGCAGGTGCTGTTGTTACAAAAGATATACCTCCTAATGAGATTTTTTGGGGGACCTGCTAAATGCATAGGGAAAAGAACGAAAAACCTCAGGTACAAAATTGGAGCACCGCCCCTGCTTCATTAAAGATTTTATTCTTTCATAATACATTACCGGAATATAGAATAGGCTGGTTTTGTAATTTGGACAAAATTGCAAATGTTGATTTTGTCTTTACTAATGAGGAGTTGAATAAGAAGGATTATGGATTTGAAATAGAGCTTGAGAAAGCAAAGGGATTAAGATGTACGTTCCTTTCTGACGGAGTAGCAGGATTCATTGAACTTGTAAGACTACTTAATTATATAGAAAACTATGATTTTGTTGAGTTGCCGCCGATCGATTCAGTGCGTGAGGTAATATACAGCGCATATATCGTTCATGTATGTAAAAACTGTCTCTTATACACATCTGCCGCTGCCGACGACTTA
>OWJF01000416.1_pt1 | contig 21683 bp, 18 predicted proteins | sample 1732941 | NCBI WGS metagenome assembly OWJF01 (sample SAMN05065770, study PRJEB22554) | human gut metagenome | biome: ENVO:2100002; feature: ENVO:00000062; material: ENVO:00002003 | host: Homo sapiens | place: USA
AAAGTGTCTAAAAAAAGTATGTTGACTTACTTTGCCATTTAAGTTAACTTACTTGGCAAAGTAAAATATCGTAGGTTTATCGTTATAAACTTTTCATGCGCCAACCTTACTCCATTAGGGGTGAGGCTGACGCGTGAAGTTTCCTGATAAAACGATCAAATATCATGCAGAAGATTTTTACGGATCAATATCAAAAACACACGAGGTTTATAAGGGTGCATTCCTTATAAACCTCGTGTGTTTTTATATATGAAATGAGATTAGTGTCGTTGACGACGTACGCTCAAACCACCTCCACTGCTCTTGGGAGATGTTGATTTGGTGCGGGGAGCTTTAGTCTTAGCTGGCTTTGACCGCTTAGAAGTTGATGTGCTCACTCGGGTAGAAGTACGGCGCGAGGTAGTAGTGCGTCGTGTTGTAGCCGTGCTTGAACGTCGTGAACTGTTGCGAGCCGATTTGCCAAGAGCTGCAATAGAGTCGGCTTCGGCTTGTGCAATAGAGTCGGCACGCAAGCGAGCGTAGTAGGCACTATCGCGACCATAAACATGTTCTTGCACATCGGTGAGTTGCTTTTCAATGCGCTGCTGTTCAGCCTTCATTTCTGTGTCGTCAGTGCAATAGTTTGAGAGCAAACGATCTTGCAAGTTAACGGCTTTATAAATGTCGCCCTTGTAACGTTTTAGGGTGAAGAAATCATCGGCAGACATCATAGCAGCATTGTTGAGCGATGACCCCATAAGCATAAGTTTGCCTAAATAAGGTGCTACGTCCGACATCTTGACCCAAAACATGGGGTATTGTGCCAATTCGCCTCCAAAGTCTGAGTCGCCACGCTTTAACACAGGACAAAGGGCAGTGACTTGACTGCGGAATGTTGCTGTGTGCTGGTCGTAGTAACTACTTTCTTTTACAAAATAGGCTTTAACCTCGTCTGAAGGGATGTCGGCATCATTCACACGCACTTTGTCGCCTTTCGACTCATAAAAGATGTGGTAGCGGTCCATGAGTTCTTTGGCAGTTACCTCGTTCTTTGCTGTGAAGTTTTCATTGCCATCGAGCTTATAGTCGTATGCCTTAATCTGCTTGCGAAGCACGAGTTTAAAGAGGTAGGTAAAGAGGTTTTCGCGACCATCTTGGGGTGTTGTGGGAAAATAGAGCACAGCATTTTCCTCGTTTGTGAGGTCGATGGTACGATAGAGGTCGCGTCGCCAAGCTGCATCGTTGGGCATAGTTTGTGCGGTGGGAAAATCGCGATAAGAACTACCCTTTGGCGCGTTAAGCTGTTGTTCTTGCTTTTGCTGCTGCTCGGCACGACGACGGGGCGGCTGAGCATAAGCACAGTCGGCAAGCGTGATGCTAAGCAACAGGGCGAGGGCGAATATTTTTTTCATTGTTGGAGGATGTTGTAAATTTGAGAGAGGGAGCTTAATTTACGATAACTTCGAGGCTACCATTAAGGTTGCGGGTTATGCCGTCGGGACCTATGGCACGCACTTTCGAGATGTAGAAACGTTGTCCACGACGCAACTCACGCATGAGATTGCGTTGGTTCTCTGTGAAATTGGCACCTGCTGAAGGTTCGGGACGGAAGTTACCCATGCGGTCAGCAAACACGGTTTCAAAACTGAGCACCTTGAAGGGGATGTTGAGCAAACCATCGTCGATAGCTGCTCCTAAGCCTGGTGCACCAATAATGGATCCCTTGGCTATGCGTCCACCCCTGAAACGGTCTGTACCTACATGGATAAATGCTGTAGGATCGGGCAATTTACGAACTTGGAAGGTGAAGCTACCCATGTTTTGTACCTTGCCATTGACAGTTCCACTCACAGTGAAGGTAACGTTTTCGCCTACTCTGGCAGGACGAGCGGTGTATTTGCCAGGACCTTTTTGGGTGAGTGTGCCACCCGTCATGCTGAGATGTACACCCGCATTGCCACCTGCGGCAGTTACACTAATGGGGTTATTAAAGCCTGCATAAAGCACGTTCATTAAGTCGGCTGCCACAGTGGCTCCTGTGGGAGGCGCAATGACATTGTACTTTTGAGTGAACTCGCGACGAATGATATCGCCCGCTGCATTGGGCATAAGAATATAGCCCGAGAAGCTATATTGTCCAGGACTGCCTACGGTAAAGTTATAGCTACCATCAGCGGCAATGCGACGACCATTCACATAGATTTCAGGACGCTGCGTAGTGTCAACTGCTGCCATAAATATCTTTGAACGGAACACATCGCCAGGGTAAAGCGTAGTGGCTTCAGCAGATACGTAGGCATTGAGTTGATTGACACGAATATCTTTCATATCGATGTTGGCACGCAGGGTGTGAATAACTTCGTTCTCAGCCTTTCGCACATCGCTTTGCAACTTGGCAAGCATGGTTACCGCTGCAATAGAGGGCATTTCCTCGAACATATATTGTTCCCAATTCTTGCCTACGTTGTCCTCGTTTTTAGGAACATCGGTCGAGAGATTCGAGGCTATAATGACTTTTTGACGAGGGTCGGTAACCAATGCAAGGATGCGACTTCTGTATGAACAAATGGCTTTGTAAAGTTGTTTTCCCTTGCCCTTAGCTGGAGCTAACATGATGCGGTTAGAGCCTTCAAGGTCTTCTTTGTTTTGCAAATTATCTGGGTCGGCATCTTTGCCATCAGCTTCGCGAGCTATGGCCCAACGAAGTTCGTCGGCTAAGTTATATAGCGAGTCGCTCATGCGCTTCACCTCCATAGCTTTGTCATACCAAGGCTTTACCTTGGTGGGATTACTCTTATAAGCTTCGGCAAAGTCGGCATAGAGTGCCTGGTTCTCCTTCATGGCGTTGCTTGTGGTGCGCTTTAAACTTTCGCCTATCAAACCAAAGCCTTTGAGCACATCACTCGACACGTTAAGCGCCAACATTGCCATCAACACAATGTACATTAGGTTGATCATCTTTTGGCGTGGAGAAACCGGTCTTTTCTTTACGGACATAATGTGTGTATATATATAATAGGAGTATCTCAGCCGCGCATGGAGCATGTCAGGGGATGAACATGTCACCTCTTCACGGTGAGATTAGGGGGATTAAAACAAGTGTGTGTTTACTCTTGTGTGCCTGTCATCTTCACCGAAAGGGCTTGAATCATGCGGCTATACACACCATTGAGGTCCTCAATTTGCTTGGCGAGTTTACGTGTTTGCTCGTTGATGCTCTCAATGGTGCCCACTTGCTGACTGATGCTCTTAAAGTGGAGGTCGTAGGTTTTGTTAATGGCAGTAAGGGTTCTATTAAGATTTGCCATCTCTTCGCTATCGCGAGTGAGCTTAACACTTTGTTCGTCCACCTTGTCGAAGGTTTCTGCCAAAGTGCGAAGCTTTTGAATGTACTGTTCGGTTGCCTCTTCCATCTCGGGCGAAAGCACAGCTTGTGCACGATGCAATAGTTCGTCGTTTGCCATGCGTATAATCTCTGCCAAACGCTTGGCTTCAGCATCGAAAGGTACCGCACCTGCTGGGGTAGCAGCTGCAATGGCTGCTTGCGCGGCAGCTTGTGTGGCAGCATTGGGTGTAGCTGTTTGTGAAGCAGGAGTAGCAGAGGCTGCTGTTTCATGAGGAGTCTCAGAGCTTTGAGACTGAGTAGGTTGCACACTCGAAGCGACTGTGGCAGGAGCAACGAACACGGTTTGTGTGGAAGCTGCTACGGGCTGAACAGCAGGAGCTACAGATGGAGCTGCAGGTTGGGCTGCAGGAGTTTGCGCAATGCCTTCCTGCGACTCGGTAGATGCATCGGTCGTTTCGTTATCTTCGTCTTCATCATCCTCATCATCGAGGTCAATGCCCAAACGAGCTGCAATTTGCTCATCGGTTTCGTAGTCGTGAGGTAGCTCTTTGCCAATTTCGTCCTTGTCGAAGGGACGGTCGAAGGCTGAGAGGAAGAATACAACTACCTCGGTACCCATACCAATAAAGAGCATGAAGTTACCGCCTGGAAGGTGGGTGAGTTTGAAGAGCGCACCCAAAATTACAATAGATGCACCCCACGAATAGGCGTAGTTAAGAAACGTTTGTCCGGGCACACTGTCCATCCAGTGTTGCAAGCGGATTACAAAATTTATTTTGCTCACTTTATTTTCTTTTTAATGGGTGGTTCAACCTTATGGTGTGTATGGAGTTTGGAGGAGTTCTATGAGGTTGTTTAAACAAAAAAATGTTTAAACAAACAATCAAATGAAGGTTTATGCCTCTCCGCCCCCCAAAATTACTTTATTTTCTTTTTTTGCTGCTACTGGTGGCACTCACGGTGTTGGCTTTAGAGCGTACACAGCGGAAACCGATGTAAGAGCGGGGTTGGTTTTGGTATTCCCAAGTGCGCCAAGCTGACTGTATGAAAGACATGGGGTCTTTCCACGAACCACCACGCACACTTTTGCGTTTCAACACGTAAGGGTCTTCCTTGGCTGCGTTGTACGAGAGTTGTGGATTGAGGTCTGCCATGGCTTCAACACCTGCTTCGGTATAGACGGTGCTGGTCCATTCTGCCACATTACCCGCCATATCGAAGAGTCCGTTAGAGTTGGCACCATAGATGCCTACACGCGAAGTAATGAGGTTACCATCGTCAGTGTAGTTACCACGGTCGGGCTTAAAGTTGGCATAGAAGCAACCTTCCTTGCTCTTTGCCTCATAACCATCCCAAGGATAGGGATTACCCTCTTTGCCACGTGCTGCATATTCCCACTCAATCTCGGTGGGCAAGCGGTAACGCTGAATGTAGCGTGCCTGTGGACCCATGCCTTTTAGCAAAAAGTTGGTGCGCCAAGCACAGAAGGCTTCGGCTTGCTCCCAAGTTACACCTACTACAGGGTAGTCATTGTAATTGGCTGACGAGAAGTAGAGCTTCATGTACTGCTCGTTGTTAGCATTCGTAAAGTCGTTAACCCACACCGTGGTGTCAGGATAAACGGGGACAATGTAGGTGTTGAGGAAATCGTAGAGACTCGAAAGGGGACGCTCAATGGTTTGTCTCACAATCTGTCCGTTATCGTCGATATAGGCGGTGTCTTTCGAAATCATAACAACTTCGTCGGGGTCAACGGGGTGATCGGTGTTGAGCGAACGTTCGTTGGGATTGAGACGATATTTGCGTAAGGCAGCCTTCTCGTAGTCGAAGATTTCGTAACGATAGTTGAGCTGACGCGTATCGAGCATGCGTGTACCATCAATGGGGTGTGTAATGTATACGCTGTTTATGGCACGCTCTTGGTCTTCGGTTGGTTTGCGAGGCAAAGGCTTGCTCCAATTAAGATGGGGAGTAACAGGGTCGCCATTTCGGTCTACCTCTATTTTATAGGTCTCATCTCCTCCGTATTGTGGATCAGCCAAACGCTCGCGAATAATTGAGTCGCGCACCCATTCCACGAATTGGCGGTACATGGAATTGGTAACTTCGTATTGGTCCATCCAGAAACCATCTACCGAAATGTCCTTTTGGGGAGTTACAGTACCCCAAAGGGAATCATTCTTTTCGAGTCCTACCTTGAGGTAACCTCTTTTCACCTCTACCATACCATAGGGAGTAGGCTCGTTGAACGATGCCGCTCGTGAACCTGTTACTTCGCCGCCACTCATCATGGCACGACTACTACCCATGCACGAGGCTAATAAACCACAGGCGGCCAATGTTGTCAGTATATATAATAATGTGTGTTTCATCAAACTGATATGTGCTATAAATATGCTGCTAATTTGTTAATGTGCGAATAATGAAGCGTGTGTGACGGTATGTGGCTGTGTGTTGCGCTTTACAACCATCTCACGCTGCGGTGTAAGTTTTTGCCCTTTTTACCTAAGTTGAGGTCGAGGCGATAACCTAAGGTTACTTCGTGTTGACCTGCACCAATGCCCATGCCTGAGGTGTTTGCCTCGTAAGCATAACTAAGGTCTACACCATGAAACATTCCCCCCACGAAACCTGTAACAGAGTGTTGCGGACTATAGTTGATGCCAGCATAGAGTCTTTTCTTCTCGTGGGCATATTGCAAACGGGCTGTAATGTCAGCACGGAAGGCTGAGCCGTCGTAACGCAACAAAGTGGTGGGCGTTATTGTAAAAAACGGATTTTTTAATCGAATATTGTATCCCGCTGTTAAATTATAAAGCGATTTTACATCATATTCGTTTGTTTCGCCCATTCTAACAGTTGGGGCTGTGATGTGTTGCATGGCAAAGCCTGCATACCAACGACGATGTGCATAATAAATACCTACCGAAGCATCGAATTTCGACCCACTTAAATCGGTTGTAGGAAAGGCGGGATCGTTGGCATCGCCCAACTCTGCCTTTGAACCATTCAACGACTCATTAAGCATATCGGCTTCAGCACCAATGCTCAAAGTGCCACCCCACAATTTGAAGTGATAGGCATATTGCACCGAAAAACGTTTGTGCGAAAACAAACCAAATTCATCGTTTTGGAACAATGCTCCCACACCATGGCGAGTTCTGCCTATTTGAAATGCCATATCGGCTCCTGCATATAGGGTACTTCCTGCATTTTCGTAACCCGAAGCATGACTTTGCAAAGCTGCAGTGATGCTGAGCTGCGGAATGCGACCTACGGCTGCTGGATTAAACTGGGGTTCCATCTGCCAATAGTGCACAAAAGCGGGGTCTTGCTGTGCCCACGACTGAAAGCTCGTAGCTGTTATGGCTACGAGCAATGTCATTGCACACACTATTCTACGTATGGTTTGCATCGTATGTGCAAAGGTACTGTTTTTCTTTTTTCGAAATGACAATGTATTTAAAAAAAAATGAGATTTGACCAATTTAAAAATTGAAAAGGGTAAGAGAGATGACCTCCCCTACCCTTTTTCGGCTGGTTTAATTGCTTGTTTTTTGAAAATCAAACCTTTTGCAAGGTTCTAAAAATCTCTTTTTAAAAATTGCATAGGGGTAAACTTACTCCTTAATATATTCACTCCAATCCACAAGACGCATATCTCCCTTACGGCGGAAGGTATCGTGCATGGCAAAGGCTGCAGATAACAGGTGATGCGTGTGACCACCATAGGCTCCAGCCAAACGCATATACTCACGCAAGATAGGACGATAGTCGGGATGTGCAATAGCTATGAGTGCTTCGGCTTTTTCAAGTGCTGATTTATTACGCAAATCGGCTACACCATATTCTGTAACAATGGCATCAACATAGTGTTCAGTGTGGTCAATGTGCGAACAGAAGGGTACAATGCTACTGATGCGTCCATCCTTTGCGGTTGAGCCACAGGTAAAGGTGGCAAGCATGGCATTGCAAGTGAAGTCGCACGACCCCCCTACCCCATTCATCATCTTGGTGCCTGACACTTTGGTGGAATTAACGTGACCATAGATGTCTACCTCGATAGCTGTGTTAAGCGAACATACACCTAAGCGAGCAATGATTTCAGGACAGTTTGATATTTCGGACGGACGCAAAAGAATGCGACCTCGATAGTCGTTCATGTTGCGATAAAGCTCTTGCAAATGTTCAGGACTTAATGTGAGTGCACCTGTTGAAGCAGCTATCACCCTACCCTCTTGTATCAAGCGCATGGGTTCTTCTTGCAACACTTCGGTATAGATGGAGAAGTTAGGCACTTCCTTCGACTCGCCCAAAGCACCCATCACAGCATTGGCACCACTACCCACACCACTTTGCAAAATCAGTTTATTGCGCGAGATATAGTTTTGCTGCATATTCCACACCAAAAACTCTGCCGTATGTTGTCCTATGGCTTTGGTCACTTCATTACCTGGTGTCATGGCGCGTGCCTCATCAGGTAAGTGTGTCATTACAATGCCCTTTACATGCTCGGGCGACACTTCTATATAGGGCAAACCTATTATTTCGATGGGTTGCGTAATGCGAATGGGCGCACGAAACCAAGGATCTTCTATTTCGTAAATGTCGTGCATGCCAATGATGCGTGAGCTATGCCAAGTGTTCAATTCTATAAACACGCCCTTTTCTGCCAAACGACAAATGGTTGGTGCTATACCAATGCCCGCAGTGAGGTAAATGCGAAGTTTACCACGCACCTCTTGCACATCGCAAGCTTCGATAATTCCCCAAGTAATATGTCCTGTGAGTCCTTGACGCAAATGCGAAGCATTGTCCGAAAGATTAAGATCGGTGTAGCGCACACGACCTGCATTGTAGGCTTTTCGCATTTCAGGATTAACACTAAAAGGCAAACGACGATCTACTGCATCGGCTGCAGCCAACTCTCCATCGCAACTGGCACCAATAGAGGCACCTGTCACCACATTCACCTTAAATTCGCGGCCAGCTTCGTGTTCCTTACGTGCTTTAGCTGCCAATGCTGGTGTAATAACCTTGGGAGAACCCGCAGGACCAAATCCTCCAACGGCAAGCATATCACCATTCTGTATCATTGATGCTGCTTCTGCAGCTGTTATTTCGGGAATCATCATGTTAGTATTTGTCTAATTATGCCGACAAATATACAAAATACCCCTCATATATTATAACACTATGCAATATTTTAGTCATTTATACACACTATATGCAGAATTAGCCTCTAATTTATTTTTTTGTGATTAAAAAGTCTCTGCATTCTATAAAACTGGAAAAGTCTAGTATTGATAGTATAAAATAATTTGAACACCTACTTACTTCACGCGCCAGCCTTACCTCGTTAGGCGAGGTAAGGCTGGCGCGTGAAGTATTCATTAGTGCTTATCAAACACAAGGTTTAACTGGTAATTCGATTATTCGCCCAGTTTAGTTTTATATGCCAAAGCATACATGCGCACTTGCTTAATCATGGCAAGCAAGCCATTGGAGCGGGTAGGGGAGAGGTGCTCCGTCAAACCTATCTTATCGATAAAATAAAGGTTCGCATCAAGAATCTCTTGTGGAGTGTGATGATTTACCACGCGGATAACCAACGACACAATACCTTTTACAATCAGTGCATCGCTCTCAGCACGAAAGTTGAGCACACCATCTTGTTCGTCGCATACAATCCATACACGACTTTGACAACCGTCGATAAGGTTTTGGTCTGTTTTGTCGCTCTCGGGCAGAGGGGCTTGTTCTTCACCCAAGTCAATAAGCAGTTGGTAGCGATCCATCCAATCGTCAAGTTCGCAAAACTCTTCTATTATCTCGTCTTGTACTTCGTTGATAGTCATAGTTCTTTTTGAGAGTTGTGTTGTTTGATTATTGTTCTGAAAGAAATTGCAAGAGCGTTTGTCCTACGCCACGCAAAGTTTCTTTTGAGATATTCTCGGGCGTGTCGCTTACGGTGTGCCAGGTAGTGCCAAATGAATGTTCGCCTTCAATAAAGGGAATGATATCAATGGTGGGAATACCAGCAACCTCGTTCATAGGGATGTGGTCATCTTGCGCGTAGCCACCTTGCACTGATTGGAAAAGGTTATCGGCACCAGCACGTGTTGCTGCATCCCATACACCCACCATTACATCGCGAGCATAGCGCATGCTCATGCCCTCGTAAGCAAAACGAGCATCTTGTCCGCCTACCATGTCAAGCAGAATGCCAAACTTAGCTTTATAACCAGGTACATGGGGATGAGCTGCCCAATATTGTGAACCCAGACACCAATCGCTACCATCTTGCGGAGCTTTATCGCCTGCCCAATAGGGAGCACCATAGTCCTCGGAGTCAAAACAAATAAAATCGATACCTACGTTGGGATTGAGTGCTTTTAAATTGCGAGCTAACTCAAACATTACACCTACACCACTGGCTCCATCGTTAGCAGCCATCACAGGTTCATGATGTTTGGTAGAGTCTGGGTCGGCATCTGCCCAAGGACGACTTTCCCAATGGGTACAGATTATTATGCGATCTGCCAACTCTGGACGATAGGCAGCAATGATGTTGCGTGAGTGGAGCATTTTACCATCCCATGCTTTAAGGTCAGCTTTTTGCTCGGTAACGCTAAGACCTAAGGCTTTGAAACGCTCTACAATATAGTCACCACACTGGCGATGTGCTTCAGAGTTAGGAATGCGCGGACCAAAACTACATTGCTTCACAATAGATGCGTAGGCTGAGTCGGCACTAAATTGCACATTGGTCACAGCTATGGTGTCGTTAGCAGCTTCCTGCTCGCTATTCTTTTGACTTTTACATGCACTAAAGGCAAGGAGTGCAAACGACAATACAGTTAATACGATGTATTTCATATCCTTATTATATATGAGTGCTATTGTTGATAATTATATATGCTTAGGAATTCTCAAAAAATTAGGAATTTCCCAAAATGCTTAGAAATTCTCAAAAGGTTGGAATTTCCCAAAACATTTATCGAAAAATCACCCTAAGATTTCAGCAGTATCCTGACATTGCTGCATAACGCGCAACCAGTTACCGCCCCATATTTTTTGTAAATCGTGAATGGTGAGTCCTTCTGCTAAAAGCAGACGCGTAAAGTTAATGAGTTCAGAGGCACAGGCACAACCAGGTACACCTCCATCGCCATCAAAGTCTGTGCCAATGCCCACATGGTCGATACCTGCCACATCAATCATGTGCATCAAGTGGCGCACACCATCTGTTACAGTGGCAGGGATGCCTTCTTCCTCTAACCGTAAAAAGCCATGATAGAGCGTAACCTGTGCTACACCTCCAGCTTGGGCAAGAGCACGCAACTGGTCGTCAGTAAGATTACGTGGATGATTACACATGGCGCGACTTGAGGCATGCGAACAGACAATGGGAGTTGTGCTACATTGCAAAGCATCGTAGAACGATGTTTCGGCTGCGTGACTCAAGTCCACCATCAACCCACAGCGGTTCATCTCACGCACCACATCGCGACCAAAAGCAGAGAGACCACCATGGCGTTGCGAAGAACGACGGGCAGAGTCACAAATATCATTGTCACCATTATGGCAAAGCGTGATATAAACCACCCCCATGCGTGCAAATTTTTCAACATTCTGCAAGTCCTTACCAATGGCATAACCATTTTCAATGCCACGCATCACACTGAGTTTACCCTCAAGTTTGTTGCGATAGAGTTGTGCAGGATGCTGTTCCAAAACCACACCAGGAGCATGTGCTACGCGCTGTTCAATTTCAGCCAAAGTTTTAAAAGCTTGAGCAGTAGCAGCTTCTGAAGCCTCGGACGTGCAGTCACCCTGTGGCAAGTAGGCAACCATCGTACTTACGTCTAAATGCCCTTCGCGCATCTTGGGGAAGTCAACCAAAAGTTTAGGGTCGCGATGCTCAAGGTTTACCTCTTGGTCGAAGAACATAGGCGTGTCGCAATGCGAATCGAGTGTAAGCACACTGTTATGTACACGACGAGCTTGAGCAAACTCACTTGCATCGTTCACAAATTGTTGGAACAAAGGCATCATGCAAGTGTCGCCTTCGGCAATGAAACACTCAGGATGCCATTGCACACCTATAATAGATTTCATCTCAGTGCTCTCAATCGCCTCAATTACCCCATCAGCCGATTGAGCCGTGATGCGAAAGCGCGGACCACATTGCCCCACTGCTTGGTGGTGAAATGAGTTAACAGCAAAACGCTTACCCAATAGTTCTGCAATGCGCGAACCTTCTACAGCCTCAACAAAATGGGTAGCTGTGGCGCGGTCAGCATCCTGCGAGTGTTTAATAAGTTGGGTGTGGGGTAGGGAGGTAGCAATGTCTTGCATGATAGTTCCCCCTAAAGCTGCTGCCAACACTTGTATACCACGACAAATGCCCAACATGGGTATTTGCCGATTATAAGCCAAACGTGTTAAGGTTAATTCAAACAAATCGCGCTCGGTATTGATGCCATGCAAGGCAGGCACAGGGTCTTCGCCTACCAAGATAGGATTGATGTCAGCTCCGCCCGAAAGGAGCAGACCATCTATACGGTCGAGCAATAGCGACATGTTGGCATTGGGCATACGCTTAGGAGCAATAATTACGGGAATGCCCCCAGCAGCCTCAACCGAACGGAAATAACCAGGTGCCAATTGTAATTGACCCTCTGAAAAGTTTGCAGTAACACCAATAAGCGGTTTGGCACAAGGTTGTGCAGCCAAAGCAAGGGCTTCGGTGTTAAACTGTTCAACCAATGAATCTACACTCATTTTTTAGGGTTTTTACGTTTGTGTCCAGGGCCAGCAGGAAACCAACCCTTGTCCACTCTTTTTTGTTGGTCAAAGATTTCTATAATCGACCACAGAGCCGAGAAACCCGTTACGCCCAACACCGCACTGAGCAGCGTATGCGTAACAAACAAAGCACCGACAATACAGCCGATGCCTACAATTAAAAAAATCCACCACAGCTTGGTGCCGCAGTAGTATTCAGTTTTTATTACAACAGGATGAAACGCACCTATAATAATAAAGGTGGTCAACCCAATCAATGCTCCAGTAAACGTCATAAGTGGGGGAAGAAAGTTGAAGAGAGGGTGGGGAAGGAGTTAACAGATTGGCATATATGCGTTATGGGAACCACAAGGAGTGGTGAAAAGCATGCATATATATATCTAAGAGTGGTTCTAAGAACATAAGTTGTGTTCTTAGAACCACCAAAGTATTACTTTTCCTCAGGGATAACTACGGGAACAGCACGGTTAATGCTCTGTTCAAGAGAGATGAGCGTTTCGGTAGAAATAACACCTTGAATTTCCTGAATGTGGTTGTTAAGCAAATCCATAAGATGCTCGTTATCGCGCGAATAGAGTTTTACGAGCATGGTGTAAGCACCTGTAGTAAAGTGACATTCCACAATTTCGGGAATCTTTTCGAGTTCTTCAGCCACGCCCTTATACATTGAGCCACGCTCGAGTTTAATACCTACGTATGTACAAGTGCTGTAACCAATAGCTTTAGGACATACGTTATAACCTGAGCCTGTAATAACTCCAGCTTCTATAAGGCGTTGTACGCGCTGGTGGATAGCTGCCCGTGATACACCGCACACGGCTGCTACATCCTTAAAGGGAATACGTGCGTTGACAGAAATTATCTTTAAAATCTTTAGGTCAAGCTGGTCTACCTTTTCCATATTAGTGTGTTTTTTATCTTATATTTTTAGGGTGGTTCTAAACAGTCATTTCGTCCCTATTGCGCGTGGATTTTAGTGAGCGAAAAAGCACAGCAAGCTATGTAACCAAGCAAACTAACCCTTAAACTCATGCAAGAGGATGCAAAGCAACTATCAGATTTCTAAAAAATTAAAAGCAGATTTTTTAGGACCACCTTTTACTATTGCAAAGGTAATACAAGGCGTTTACATTGCAAAGTGAAAACCAAAAAAACTTTTTACTTTCATTGTGCTTAAGTAAGCTTAAGTAGGTATTTTAAAACACCCACTTAAACTTACTTGTGAACTAAGAACCTTTCCCTTACTTATCTTTGTTCAAAATATTGGTAGGGTCAATTTTAGAGATGGCATCGCGCATCGCGGTATCTCCCTTAAGGTTTTCAAACTTATAATAGTCCATAAATCCCATATTACCATCGCGCAAAGCTTGCGCCAAAGCCTTGGGCACTTCTGCTTCAGCCTGAATAACCTCGGCACGAGCTTGTTGTGCTAATGCCTTCATTTCTTGTTCAGTAGCCACTGCCATAGCGCGACGTTCCTCTGCCTTAGCTTGTGCAATGTTCTTGTCTGCATTAGCTTGATCCATTTGCAAGGTAGCACCAATGTTTTTACCTACGTCAATGTCTGCAATGTCGATGGAGAGAATGGTGTAAGCAGTACCTGCGTCCAAGCCCTTTGAAAGTACCAATTTTGAGATAGAGTCAGGATTTTCAAGAACTTGTTCATGTGTCTCAGCCGAACCAATGCTCGATACAATACCTTCGCCTACACGAGCTAAGATAGTATCTTCGCCTGCACCACCTACAAGTTGGTGAATATTAGCACGCACGGTTACACGTGCTTTGGCAATGAGCTGAATACCATTCTTGGCAACGGCTGCTACGGGCGGAGTATCAATAACTTTAGGATTAACGCTTGTTTGTACAGCCTCAAACACATCACGACCTGCAAGGTCTATGGCTGTTGCTTTCTCAAACGAGAGGTCTATGTTGGCTTTAGAAGCTGACACAAGGGCATGAACCACACGTTGCACATGTCCACCTGTCATATAGTGTGCTTCGAGGTTGTCGCGAGTAACCGTGCGCAATCCAGCCTTATGTGCTTCAATAAGACTTGGCACAATGATGCCAGGCGGCACATTACGTATGCGCATTAAAAACAGTTGAATAAGCGAGATGTGTACCCCCGAAACTTTAGCACTAAGCCACAAAAAGAAGGGTACAAAATGGAAGAAGATGCTTAGAAATACGATGGCAGCTACTACAATCACTACTATCAAAATGGAAGGTTCTATCATGTTGTATAAATTTGGTTTAAAAAGGTGATAAGCGTTTGTTGTTTATAGCAAAATGAGCAAAGTGTAAAATGCTCGTTGCAAATATACACAATAATTTGTTACGTGCTGCAATAGTGTTATTTTTTTATAGATTTTCTTGACTTTTGCTTTTTGGTCAGATGCTCTTGAACGCAGATCTTCTGCAGAAGTTATTTTTTGAACATTACTAAACAAAATGCTTCACGCGCCAGCCCAACCCCGAAATGGGTTTATTTATGGGGAATTTCAATAATAATAATTCACGAACATTTATGGCTCATTGATGGACACAAATCTGGATTAAGTATTAAGTATTAAGTATTAAGTATTACATTCTATTGAGGTCTTCATGCGCTAGTCCAACCCCGAAAGGGGTTATTTATGGAAATTCAAAAATAATAATTCATGAGCATTTATGGCTCATTGATGGACATTTATGACAAAAAAAACAAAACCATTTTTGACCCAAAAAATAAAAGTCATTTTTGACTAAAAAACGAATAACTTGCGCAGAATTTGATAATAGCTTGCTATCATTAAGGAGAACTCGTTAAAAGCATATACTTGATGCCGTTTTTTTCAGAACCACCCTGTAACCACTTTTTTTGCTGATGTAAAGCAATATCTGTTTTTTGCAACCTATGTTCAGTTTTCAACCGCTTAAAACATTTCTAAAAAAATTTATTTAAAAAAGAGCCTATTTGTTGCGCAAATCTCAAATATAATATTTACCTTTGTCGTGTGAGTATTACAAATTTAAAAGGAAAAACAATCACTCATTCCGAACTTTAGAACATCTTAATAATTACTATTTCATAAACCTAATGATTATGGCAAATCCCTTTATCAAACGCATACTCTTTAGTGGAGCATTGTGCGCTGGAGCGGCTTTGATGCTAACAAGCTGCTTGGACGACTCCTACGACTTGAACAAAGTGGACCTTACTATGGGACTTGGCAGCGACGGACTGGCAGTAACCCTTGGTAACACCGAAAATATCTTACTGAACGACATCCTTGACACAGATGAATCGGTGAAACTTGACACAAAAAATCGCTATTACTTAGTGGAAGAAGGTAACACCAACATTAACATGAAGGTAGACGGCTTTAGCACAAATATTGCCGATACCAAACTTAATATGGATGCACCTGTTCTTTCTTTCAATGATGTAAAAAAATCAGTTGAAGCAAGTTTAGGTGTAACTCTTGGAGATAATGTTACTTCAATCCCTGTAAGCAAGAATTTGGCGAGTTCTGGTAGCGCCGATGGTAAACAAGCTTTAGACTTTGAGGTTACGGGCATGAAAACAGATGTTACCTACCTTGAAGACTTGGCGATTGAAGATACTGACGTTAAACTCATGCTCTATACTGCAAATACACCTGCTAACATGCCCTTTGGTGTAATTAGCATGAACAATGTAGAGATTAAGCTGCCTTCTATTTTGAGAGTAAAGGAAGGGTCGTTAGCAAGTGGTTGGACACTTGACAACTCAACCAACACACTCAAGTGCAGTGCTTTGAATTACGACAAGGCAAAACCTGCTATTTGCGCATTGCAAGTAAATAAGGTTGTGCTTAAACGTGCTCCTAAGAATGGTAAAATTGTATTTACTAACGATGAACTTACGGTTAAGATGAGTGCCCAAAAGGTTACCTTTGGTGCTACTCAAGATTTTACCATGGGTAAGAACGACGTAGCTTCTGTACGTCTTGACATCGTTGTGGGCAATCCTAACACTTCAAAGAGCAATCTTACCGTAGTAGAAGCTACTGGTAAATTTAATCCTGCAATCAACCCCAGCATCAACCCCATTAACATCAGCAACTCATTGCCCGACTTCTTGCAGGACGATGAGGTAGCACTCGACGTGGCTAACCCCACCTTGCGCTTTAAGTCTGACTTTACAAACATCCCAGTAGGTGTAAAGTTTAGTGGTGTGCTTACTTCTGTGTTTAACGATGGTGTAACTGCTAAGCGCAGTGTAACATTGCCTGAAAAATCGTTTGAAAACAACAAGCAGAACGTGCTTTACTATGCACAAACTGCAACTCCTTATGATCCTGAAGGTTTGCCCGAAGTTTACGACAAGGCTGTGGTGCCTACCCTCAACACACTTGTTAGCAAGTTGCCCGAGAAGATTGATGTAGACTTGGCGAATGGTAAAGTAAAGGTAAAGGACCAACTCTACACCATTAAGCTGAACCAAGAATATGCAGCAGATGCTGCTTACAGCGTGTTTGTACCCTTCGAGTTTAACAATGGACTTTCTATTGTATACAACGACTCTACCAACAGCATCAATAGCGATGTCGAAAAGTATGCAGCCGAAGGTATCCGCATCAGTGCTTTAGCTCAGAATGCCATTCCACTCGACCTTAATATAAACATCGAAGCACATGGCGTGGATGGTCGTGTAATTAACGGCATCGTGTTTACACCTGCCAAGGTAAACGCTGGTAGTGGCAAGTCTGTTGTTGATGCAAATGGTGCAAGTTCATTCGAGGTTAAAGAAACTCCTATCGTTCTCGAAGCTACATTGAGCGACCCGAACTTATTGAAGAAGGTTGACCGCCTTATCTTCAAAGTACGCGCAGACAATAAGGACACAAAGGAGAGTCATGAATTGGTTTCAACTCAGTTCCTCCGTATGGCAAACATTAAGCTCCGTCTTAAGGGAGCAGTAACGGCCGATTTTAACTAATTTAGTTTATTATCTTGAAACGATTACTACATTATGAAAATCCATCATATACTCTCTTTGGCCGCACTGCTTAGCATGCCTGCTGCGGCGCAAGAATTGCAGACATCTTATTTCTTGAACTCCTCAGTAAATCGCCATGAAATGAACCCCGCTATGCTCGACCATTCTTATGTGTCGATGCCGCTCTTCTTTGGCAATGTCAATGTAGGAACTACGGGTAACGTGGGTTTAAAGAAGTTTGTTTACCAAATGGACCCCTCATGGCAGGGCTATAACCTCAATGGTGGCAACAATCTCACCACCTTTATGCACCCCAATGTTGATGCGAATGAGTTTTTAGGTGGCTTAAAGGACAAGAACCGCATCTCGGCAAACATTAAATATCAAATTTTTGGCTTTGCCTTTAAAGCCTTTCATGGCATGAATGTCATTGAGCTGAATATGCGCTCTAACACCAACATCGCATTACCCAAAACGCTCTTTGAATTTGCTAAAACAGCAGGTGCTAAGGAGGATTACAACATCTCGAACCTTGGCATACGCACCGAGAACTTTGCAGAACTTGCATTGGGCCACTCACATAAAATCAACGATAAGATTACGGTCGGTGGTAAGATGAAGTTCCTCTTTGGTTTGGCTTATGCTGATGTAACTGCCAAGAATGTAGATTTGCACCTTTCAGAGGACGTATGGACTATCAAGGGTGATGTTCGTGCCAAGGCTTCGCTTATGGACACTGAGATTGAACTCTCTGATAAGACAGAACCTGTTCAAAACGTACCTGCCGGACAGACACCACGTCACCGTGTACATGGTCTTGACGACTTTAAGGCTGGTCTCTCAGGCTTTGGTCTTGCATTCGACTTGGGTGCGACCTATCAAGTATACGAGGACTTAAAGGTAAGTGCAGCTGTAACCGACCTTGGTTTCATAAATTGGAAGAATACGCACCAAGCTTCATCTACAGGCTCTTGGGAGTTCGATGGCTTTGACGAGGACATTTATGCAGGTAGCAACCGCACCGAAACCAATGAAATTGGCGACCAGTTTGAAGCGCTTGGCGATGACCTTGGCGACATCTTTGCTGTTTATTATGATGGCAAAAAGAGCGAAAGCCGTGCTTTGGCAGCCAACATCAACGTAGGTGCTGAATACACCTTGCCTTACTACCGCAATCTCACCTTCGGCTTCTTCTACAATAGCCGCATTGCAGGTTGTCATTCATACCACTCAGGAACATTCTCGGCTAATGTAGCACCTGCCAAGTGGTTTGATGCATCATTGAGCCTTGGCTTTACCAGCACAGGTGTAACAGGTGGTTTGGTTGGTAGTCTCCACGCTAAGCACTTCAACATCTTTGTCGGCACCGACCGCTTCTTTGGCAAACTTAGCAAGCAGGGCATCCCCCTCAATCGTGCCAACAGCAACATCTCGCTCGGCATCTCTTTCCCACTTAACGCCAAACTCTAAGGAGATAAGTAATATTCAATTGATAAAAAAAAATATCACGCGCCAGCCTCACCCCATTCGGGGTAAGGTTGGCGCGTGAAGCATTTTGAAAGATTTACTATTTCCCTCGCGCGCGCGTTCCTATATATATATATACGTCTTTCGCGCTATCCTCACCCCATTCGGGGTGATATATGAAAATAATGAATAATAATGTATAATGGAGCATGCCTTGCTCATTATTCATTATTCATTATTTTTAGCCTCTAACAATATTCCAAACCGCTTCTTCGGTTTCGGCAAAGGGCCCAGAGTGTTCAAGCTTTAGCGTAGACATGGCAGCAGCAAAATGCCCTGCTTCATTAGGGTCTGCACCACGCGAACGCATATATAAGTAGCCCGTAGAGTAAGTATCGCCACAACCCGTAGCATCAACTACCTTTTGGGTTGGATAAGCACAGATGTCATAGAAATGGTCATTTTCGAGCACTACAGAGCCATAATTACCTAAGGTAACACAAACCTCCTTCACCCCCCATTCAGCAAGCTGTAGGGCAGCATCGTGTGCTTCCTTTTGTCCTGTAAGCACCTCCATTTCATACTCGTTTACCTTCAGCACATCAATAAGTTTAAGAGCCTCAAGTTTATCTGTCCAATCCACAGCATATACCTTTTCGCCACGTACCTCGCGCAGATAACCTTGCGAGTCAACACTCACCACGCCGCGTTGACCCAATGAGCGAATAACATCTACAGAGAAATCATCGGCTAAGAGTGAACCCAAATGAAAAATACCTGCTCGAACCTCCTTTAATGCTTCCACCGTAAAAGGGTCTGCCTTGGCAAGTACACGCTGTGTACGGTTATTTTGGTTTTCACCATACTTATTTTCAAAGTAAACGGTATGTTTCGAGGGAATAACACGCACCTCTACTCCCATTTGGCGCAAATCGTCCACAGCCTTCATGTCGGATGGTGCGAGCGAGGTTACCAATTCAAAGTTTTTTGCACCATTCAAATGATACATGGCGTGTGCAAAGTAGTAAGACGTGCCTCCCGGCATATCTATTTCGTTATTGGGCGTAATTATTTTATCGTGAGTAATGTGTCCAATGCAACAAATTTTGTTCATTCAGCGGTTGTATGTTAATATTTTGACTGCAAAGTTACAAAATTATTCTGCTTTAACGGATAGGTTTGTGTTTTCGTCTTTATAGTAATGTTTAAAAATTTATTTATGAACATTTTTGACGAAAAAAAAACACTCCCATTCTATTTCATGCGCCAGCCAAACCCCGAAAGGGGTTTATTTATGGACATTCAAAAAAAAATAATTTATGAACATTTATGGCTTCATTGATGGAAATTTTTGACTAAAAAAACAAGACATTTATGTCGAAAAAAAGACATTTTTGACCCCCAAAAGAAGTCCAAAGAAGTCCTTAGTACAAACAACTTATCATCCCCCCATAATACACCGAAAAACGACCGCAAAGTTCATTCGCTGAACAATGCGGTCGTTTTGTATTATTTTACCCAAGGCAAACCCCTACAAAAGGGCTTTACTTTGAATTTAGAAGCGATAACCCAAGCCCAACATCACATTGTTAGACTGTCCTTCGCCCCAAGTCTCCAAAAAGCCATGTCGGTAGCTCAAGTCAATGTTAAAACGCTTAATCCAAACACCAACACCCAGCTTCATGTTAAAGTCCCAACCATCGTAATCGTCACTCATACCATCATCCTCAATATCGTCACAATAGTAATAAGTAACAGGCAGACCCACATGCGCATCCAGCGTCAACTTGTTAGACAACCGTTGCTGGAAACCAAAGTTCAGAGGCGAAACAAACACACCGTGCGACAAACCACCATATTCAATAACGTTCCACCAATTAGAGCCCTTATACTCCAGTTGGAAGCCGCGCGAAGTCACACCCAATTCCGGACCATAATAAAACCTTCCACCCTTAATAGCCTTTTGCAAGCCCAGCGTAACATCATAGCCCATCTTCATGTTACTATCAAAGATCTCCGAAAGGTCATCGCCAAATTTATACTTATTAAAGTTAGCAGCAGCTCGAACAAAGAAGTGCGTATTCCGTCCCATCTTCTCACCCCTGTGCTGAGCAGGCGTAGCCCCATTCCGAGCACGCACAGGCGCAACCCTCACCCCGTTGTCAGTAGCCCTGGCAATATGGGCAGAGTCGCCCACAACCACCACCTTCTCAGGCGTGCCATTGGCAGCCCGAATCGCCTTAAGGTCCTCAGCCGTAGGTTTTCTAAAATTCTTATACGAGGCAGGGTAGCCCGAAATCGTAAGCGAGCGTTCGCCAAAAAATTTCTTAGTAAACCGCACTTGCGGTTCAACCAGCACATCAGCCTTTGCCTCGTTCACCATGTCGTAAATAAGGTTCAGTTTGCGTTGTCCCAGCGACAGTTGGTCCACGTTCAAGAACCTCCAGCGCCAAGTCTGCGTGCTCGTCACCCTTTGCGGTTGCACATCCAAGTCAGCCACAGTGGGCACCTGCACAACCTTAGCGTCGATGCCAACCGTGTCAGCCGTTTGCTGCACCGTTTGGCACGAAGTAATAGATATTGCGGCACAAGCGCATGCCGCCAAAGCAAGCTTGTTCATAGTAATCATTAAGTTTCATGGGAGAATACAAAAAAACACGTCACACTCTTGCGCAAAGCGCAAGCCCTACTTTTTGCAGTAAGGTTTAGCAGGACGAAAGTTCTTGTAAGTACCCACATGGCCCGTAACAACCACCTTCTTCACCTTTTTGCTCAGCAAACCGCGACGCACCGTAGTTTGATAGTTAGGTTGAACCAACACATCGCCGCCACCATTAGCCTGCAAAGCCTCGGCAACAGCCATGCGTCGAACGTTCATCTCACCACCGCGTTGCACCTCCTTCGTAGGCACATACGTGTAAGTAATGCATTTGTCAGACACCTGCAAGTCAGCCTCGTTAAAGCTGTGCATTTGTGTGGGAACATCCATAACAGTTGCGGTTGAATTTACTGTTGAACACGAAGTGAGCGCAAGAGCTACTACAGCGAGCGAAATAAAAAACTTTTTCATACGAAAATTATTTGTGCCGTTTTGTAATCTCACAGCATAAGTTTTAT
>OWJF01000417.1_pt1 | contig 21665 bp, 13 predicted proteins | sample 1732941 | NCBI WGS metagenome assembly OWJF01 (sample SAMN05065770, study PRJEB22554) | human gut metagenome | biome: ENVO:2100002; feature: ENVO:00000062; material: ENVO:00002003 | host: Homo sapiens | place: USA
ACGAGATGCAGCGTAGTCTCGTGGGCTCGGAGATGTGTATAAGAGACAGTAACTAATGTCTGTAATATTAGACAAAGGTCTTAATAGATAAGGAGGAATCCTACCTGTAATACCTGTTGAATAATATCCTTCATTATTATTTATCCAACCAGCAACACCAACTGAATAGTTAAGACCACAATTCTCAAAGACACCTTGTATCTTCGTACTATTAAGATTTGCACAATATCTAAATAAGTCAGGAGGACACATATAGTGTAAAGTCTCTACTTTATCTAGAACATTAGTTGTAACTCTAATAGCACCTGTATCAAGATACTTATAGTTAGAAACCTGCGTAGAAGCACCATCATAGCTCCAAGAAGCATCTACCTTTTTATTATCTGTTCCTTCATACCAGGAGTCATTTTGCTCATTATACATCCACTTAAATGGAGAATAGTCTGGATTAGACTCAACATCTTGAGTACTCATAGAATAAGATTCAAGACCAATACAGCCATAGAAACATCTAGTCATATTAGTTATATTCCTCCTCATTACTGGGAAAGACAAAGTCTCACTTAGTAGATTCTGCATATCAAATGTTTCATCTGGCTTAGTTACTTGATTAGTACCTTTAAAGACCTTATTCTCATTACCACTGGTTCCATGATAGAACATGTGGTAAGGAATACTTCCTGTAAGTTTACTTCTATTACTTATTTTAGAAGTAACATCATGATAACAGAAATATGCAACATTAGTTAAGTTAGGACAATTCTTGAAACCATCACCACTTAAAGTAAATTGTATACTTGCGTTGTACATCAAAGATGATACATCTCTAAGCTTAGTATTATTCTCAAACATCTTTCCAGGAATAGCAGGAGGACTTGATAAATCACCTCTTACATCTCTAAAGAAGCCTGAGAATACCTCTAGATTAGGTAATGAAGAAACTATATTAATTGGGAATGTACTGCCCTCAATATATTTATCAAGACCACTATCCCTAAATGAAGTTTGAGTCTCTGAGCCACCTCCACTTTTAGCAGAATTATAACCTACTAAAACGAGATTCTTAAGATTGATAAAAGTGTCATTGGCAATAGGGAATTTAACCTTTCCAAGTATATTAGCAACTGTTGTGTTTAATGAAACACTAAAGCTATTTACTATACTAGTACATTGACTTCCAGCAGTAAATATCTTTCTCAAGTCCATTGTACCTTGACCACTACTTGGGTTAAATGCCGCAATAACTTGTGTAACTGTTGTAGGTATAACCAACTTAGAAAAGTTTACAAAGTCACTTGAACCAAAGGATACTATACTTTCTAGATTAGGCATGTAGTCAAAGAATCCATCATAGTTACCTATCTTAGAATAATTATTCATTAGGAATGAAGTATCACTCATGTTAGAATAAACTTCACCTTCTTTATCTGAATCATAAATTCTTTTTACACGTTCCTGTAATGTTGTAATAGGATAAGTACCATTCTTTCTATGGAATAAATACTTACTACAAACTATAAACTCAAACATGTGTTCAATACTAGATAACTTAATAAGAGGACTAAATAAGCCATCATCAGCAGTAACTACCCCATTCTCTACTGTAGGAGAATATAGGAATGTTGAATACTCCGAAACCTTTAAATCCTTTGAATCCTTTGTACTAAATGTGTATGTAAAGCTAGTTATCATAGAACATCCATAGAACATATATCTATTAGGTTGATTACCTGTGCTCCAATCAAACATAGGAGGAGTTATATCTTTGAAGGTATAATAAGCATATTGATTGGTAGTTACATTAGAGAGAGCTAAAACACATAAGATATAATAGACATCAAACTGTGTCAAAGCTGTACCTCTAAACAGACTTTCCAACTGACCAGACTTATCAGCAAACCTTATATTAGTAGCTGTAGAGCCTGTTGTGAATGTTTCAGCCCAAGTTACTGTATTATATTCACTTGGATTAGTTCTAAGTAACTCCCAAGGAGTACACCATACAGCACCCTTCTTAACACTCTTACCTTTCCATCTTGTAGTGGTAATTCCATGAACACTAAATTTACTACAACCTCTAAACAGACCATAGTTTCCACTATAAGAAGTATTACTTAGCTCAACACATCCATAGATTCTTTCAAGATTAGAACATTCTTGGAATGTACTTGTAATAGGAATAGGAGCATTTTGATTATTTGCAAAAGCAATATACTTAACACTCTTATTGTAGTAGCAAGTAAATGTCTTAAGTTGAGAGAACTCAGTTAGGTCAAGCTTCATATTATCATTCAAGTTAGTACTTGAAGATACATCAGTTATATTAGTTTGATGTATTTTAAGAGTTTCAATCTTTGCTCTATCACAGCCATCAATGGAGACTTTCTTAAGATTCGAGTTATTACTTAAATCCAAAGAATTGATATTATTACAGTTTGCTACTCTGATATAGTTATCAGATGTCCCACCAACAAGTGATTTACAGTTATTAATCTGAATTGTGGTAAGTTTATCACAATATTCAATATTAACTGTTCTAAGTCGAGGACAGTTTATAATAATAACACTTGATATACCAGCACAACTTACTATCTTTACAGTTTCCAAATTAGCAAGATTAGAAACTCTTAATTCCTTATAGCTATCACATTTATTGATTTCTATAGTTCTAAGCTTGCTGCATCCTGTTAAATCAACACCTGTAATATATTTCTGATTAGCAAGATTAAAATCAGTAATTGATGAATTTACTAATACTAACTCATTAAGAGGAATAGTTGGAATAGTAATGTTAGATATGCAAGAACTATTACCAATATTGATACTAGTAAGCTTACTAAACTTGGTATAAGTAGAGCCATCACTTGCTGTATTTACAAGGTTAAGAGTAAATGATTCACCAGAGGTGTTGCTTAAATCTATAGTTCTCAGCTCTGAAACCTTAGCTTTAGAGAAAGATTCCAAATTGAATGAAGAGGCAAAGCTTCTATTATTACCTAACAGAAGGCTAGTTATAGAAGGATAACCAATACTATTCAAATTTCTATTATTAGGAGTAGAAGATAGAATCTTAATATTCATAGAACTAAGTGGAGTCTCTGCATCACCAAATTCAATGATATTAGGAGAGTTAGAGAAGTTCCAAGTAAGTGGAGAGTTAGAGCTATTACCAGCTGTATTGACATAAGTCTTCATATTAGTTTGCATGAAGTAGAATGTTTTAGCTGAATCACCAACACTATTATATACAAGTAATGGAGTATTTGATGTCATTGGTAAGCTCTCAGGAGTATTAAGAACAGTATTAGAACCTCTACTATCCAAGTCATTCTTGAAGTTTAGAGTCTGTCCATTATCCCTCCAGTAAAATAAACTATCCATAAAAGAGATATGCTTCTTCAACCAATCTCTAGCAACAGCAATTTTTCTACCATGTAATTTAGATAGGTCTTTTGTAGTATTATACTCATTACCCCTAAATTGAAGTAGATACTTTAACTTATAGTCATAGTTAAACAGAAGTGGACCACAACTCTTAGTCTGCTTTATATAGAACTCATCAATAAAGTAATCAGCAAAGTTATCATAACCTGCTGCACTTGCAAGTTCATCCATCTTTTCTCTTAGTTGATACCAATACTTAGTATAAACGGAGTTACTAGTATCACCACTATAACCTCTAAAGAAAGGAGTATCAAGAGATAGCCATAGCTTATTATGATTAGCAGAAACTACTGTTTTAGAGCCTGTTTGCCTTCTATTAGGACCACTACCTACATAAGTCTTATCAAGGTCAAATGATTCACAAATATAGCCATAATTCTTACCTTCTTTAATACTATTATATAAGTACTTAATCCAAAGGTCAGGAGTTACAGATAAGTCTCCTTGGTTGTCACCCCCAAGACCACAGTCAAGGTCATAGAAGTCTATAAAATATTGTCCACCTAACCAACTTCTATAAGTACTGTTCTTACCGAAGTTATCATTAAGTCCAAATAGTAAACCTATAACAAAATACTTATAGAAACTATCAGCATTAAATCCTAAGTCAGCAGGTAATGAGTTGCTATCTGTAACAAATTCATTCTTTAATCCTGTCTTGGTATAATTACTCTTATTATCTACTTGGTACTTATCATAACTTCCCGTTATTTGGCTTTGGTCTCTATTGCCAAGAACATCTGTTGTACTACATCCTTCAATAGGAAGAGACATTATATTCTTAACAAAGGTCTTAAAGTTCTCATATTGAGAAGGAACAGTCTTATTACCAAATCTAACCTCATATCTAGCATCAAGAATTGATGGGTCATCCTGCCAAAAGTCACCTTTTGAGCAATCAAAGTTTTCAGGAAGTACATTGGTAACTTCAATCAAATCCTTTACAGATGTAGTATCTTTAATCTCAATCCAATTAGCATCAGAGACAGTTTCATTAATTCTAGCTCTCTCAAGAAGATAAGGGAATGTCTTTATCTCAGGAACATCACCAACAGAATCACTAATACTATTGACCTTCTTAAAACCTAAGTTTCTATAAGCATCTCTACCAATATTAAATGAATAAATACCAAGTGGAGTAACTGAGATAGTACTTGAAGTGTTGGTATTAAACTTCATTATCAAGAACACTGGAAAACCTTCTACAGTATGCTTTAATGTTACTGTGGGTTGTTGCTTCTTTTTATAGTCAGCAGTATATACATTATTTATTGCATTCTTATCAAATGGGAAGAAAGCACCTGTCTGTTCATCATAACTAAGTTTCTCATTGATAAATCCTCCAATAGCTGCATTGTTGCTGTGTGAACTGTCCACAACATCAGCTTTAAGAGTATAGGTTTGTTCAGGAAACCAAGTATCCTTAGGAATAAATACTGTATCTTCAGGAACTGTTATATTCAAGTTCTTTACAGAGTCAGACAGTGTAGAAGTGCCTTGAAGTTCTACTGAAGCATTAGTAATATTAATAATAGATGTATTAGCTCCATTAGGGTCCCAGTATTGAATAGTTCTACCAGAAGTTTTTGGAAGAGATACATTACCAGCTGTTTGCTGAGTAACAAAGGCATCAAATGTCCAGTTAGCATCAGTACTAACATCTATCAACATAATTGGAATACCTAATACCTTAGCATAGTTACTCAACTTTGTTATATCCAAGTGTGAACTACCATCAAGTAGGAAATCAATAGTATATTCACCATTCTTGAACATATATGAAGTAACTGAACCATCACTTGCTCTTTCACAGAAATTAGTTTTCAATTCTTCTGTTATGATTGAGAAGTTAGGTTGATTATTAATATAAGATGTACTGACCTTATTATTAATATAGTTAATCATTATGTCAAAGTCAGTAAGAGCAGTATCGTATAATTGAAAATTATAGATATTGCAATCACATAGATATGTAGACTTATCTCCTGCTATTCTTCCACCAAAATATACTCTGTCTGATAAAGATGGAAAAGATGTTTCCTTAGTAACTGCTGTTAATACTCCATCAACATATACCTTAATTATAAATATATCATAAGTAATTTCTTCACCCTTATCATTTATATCCTTAGCTGTTACTTTCTGACAAGTAATATCAACAGAGTTAATAGATTCATCAGTTAATTTAGCAACACTTCTATTATTGATATAAATGTCATGAGCATCAATAGAAATACCACTTGTAAGAGTTCCTGTTGTAACATCAGTGTTACCACAGAATAATATAGTTCTGTTATCATCTGGGTGATAATCAGCCTTAAAGCATATAGACATTGTAAAGGCATCTGTCACTATAAGACTAGGTAATGTATATGTCTTATTATTATACTTGAAAGAGCCTAGACTAGCATAAGCACCATTACTTAATCTTAAGTATGGAAGACCACTACTAAGCTTAGTTATAGTACTTAAATCATTTCCATTAAAGGTCTGTAAAACAGATGTTAAATCATAGCTATTACCTCCCTGCTCATAGCCACTTGTTGTAAGGTCAAATTTAGACTCACCTGTATTATAGTTTCTAGCTAACATCTCACTTATTAGGTGAACTCTCGATGTGTCTGATACACTTAAGAAAGTATCTGTAGCTTTTACAAATTTAATATAATAAGTCTTTTCTACTACTTTTTCACCTGATGAAACTGTTAGAATCAATGGGACTACTGCATCTTCTACAGCCCAATCTCCATTAACAGGAAGGTACTCATTAATCTCTGTTCCAAAATAACCTATGGTATCCTGCTTAATAACAGTATTAGCTATTTGTAGCTTATACTTAAAAGTAGTAGCACCTTGCAGATATGCAGTAAACACTACATTTATAGATGCACTAAGGCTTACTTCAATAGGTTTATCTTGAGATTCACTCATCACAGTAGAAGCAATAAGAATTTCATCACTTACAATAGTGATTGTGCTCTTAGTACTTTCTTGAACAAGTGGATTAGAGTCATAGGACAATGTGGTAGTTATGTTATATACACCAACTATTTGAGCAGAACCTATTTCTGTTGAAATAATATTACTCAAATCAACAGTCTTAACCTGAGCTGAGGTACTATTAATAGTGATGGGAATCTCTTTTCTAGTAAACTCAACTCCATTCTTTTCAACTACAATAGTCATTGTATAAGCTCCTATAATACCAACAGAGTAGTTATATACTAATTGAGCAGTATTAAGTTTATCCAAGTTAAAGCTATAATTACTAGTTTTAACATTAACTACAGCCTCTAGAACAGTTCCTGACCATGAAGATGAACCATATACACCATTAGTCTCATCTTCATAAGATGCTCCAATAGTAAGGTTACCAGTATGATTAGTAAGATAAGGAGAAATCTTACTTAAGCTTAGATAGAATGTATTTGCAGTAAAAGATAGAACTGTAGAAGCTATTTGTGTAGCACCAATTCTTACTGTTACATTCCAAGGTTTTGTAACCTTTGCACTAATGTTAGTAAGACTAATTTTTAATCCATTCTCATCAATGAGAATACTATTACCAGTTAGTTGGTCATTAACTGTAATATCACAAGTAGCTTCAGTTATACTACCACCCCCTCCACCAGAGCCTCCTGAACCTCCACCTCCATGCTTAGCCAGCCAAGAGACATTGTGCTGTAGTTTATCAATGGCATCTTGGTGTTTTTCAAGAACTCTATCTACAGAGTTAATGGTTTCACCTTCTTGAAGTAGCTTGGGGTTAGTCACAGCTATTCCTGTGGCTTTCCCCGAAGCTAAGACATCCCAATTACCATTAGGATTTTGTTTCTTTATATTACCCATATCACAAAGTTATTGTGTAAGATTTTGTATCAGTTATATTGTATGCAGCTTTGTCTTCATTTGAGATTGTACTAAGAGTCATCTTAGTAACACTTAAATCACTAAGCTGCTTGTTCATATCAAGAGACTTTGTATTCTTCTCAGTATTTACATTCCATACATTCTCTACTTGTGTAGCAGTTACTTTTATTTCTGTAGGAGTTACATCATACCTTATATACATAGGCTTATGTTGAGCTACATTCTCAGTAGGACTGCTTGCATTTGTACTTGCCTTAAAATATGACATTAACCAAGGTATTGTATAAGCATTTCCTGATGGTTGCTCCTTATTTGATACTAGTTTATAACCAGTAGCTTGAGACATTACATAAGTAGGAGCAGTAATTTTATCTACTACTTCATATCTAGCATAATTATTGGTCTGAACATCCTTAGCATTCAATACTTGGATAACTGGCTTTCTAGACAAATCATCACTCATAGAACTCATAATATCTATTGTACTATTGACTTTATTAGATGTTGTAATATAATTTAAAGGAGCATCATAAATAGGTTTAGATATACTATAAGTATGCTTATGTCCACCCATTACAAGCCTTATTCCAAACTTCTTGAATAGTCTAGAAAATCTATAATTGCCATTAGTGTTCAGAGTATTTAAGTGAGAACCAGCTCTTGAACCAGAACCTTTCATAAAGTCATAAGTAACAATAGTAAAAGGCATTTCGTGCATATAAACTATACACTTAGCACAGTTAGTTGGAATATCTTTACCTGACCATTTTTGAAGGTCTTTAATAAACCAAGCCTCTATCTGTGCATTGGCTGCCTCAGCAAATGTTCTATCACCTGCATAGGTATCACTACTCCAGTCTTTGTACATTTTACTAGATGCTATTGCTATCTCAGAATTTAGAGACACAAAATGAAAATCACCGTAATTAAATGAATACAGGGAATATATAGGATATTTTACTCCATTCCACTCTACTTCATAAGTATTATCTGAGTCTAGCTCAAATGTAAAGTATCTAAGAACATTAATATGACTATACTTAGAAGTTGCATCCTCACCATTAGTAAGTTCTGTTGCATTGTGACCACACAAATCATTATTACCAATGGTGAACATTTCAACTAGATTATTTAGATATTGTCTTCCATCATAATAATCTAACCACTCACTTACTCTATTACCACTTTGAGTTATATCACCTGTATTAACAGTAAACTGAATATCAGGTTCCTCTCTTGAAAGCATCATAGCTGACTTTTTCCAAGCTTGATATTCTGCCCAATTAAATCCTTGCTGGTCTGTTACTTGAGCATAAGTAAAACTTGTAACATCACTATTAGCTAAGACCTTAAACTCCAATGGTTCACTTACATAGTATGGGTCATTATCTCTACCAACTCTGTACTCATAATCTCCTTTTGTAAGACCATTTACAATACATTTATGAGTGGTGACCATAGTTCCATCAGATGCTATCCATCTTAATCTTTTATAATGCTCAATAAACTTATTGATAGTAGCAGTATTACTGCTATTCTTTTCTGTTATAGAATAATGTCTAGTCCAATCAGAAGTTCCTTTCTTTCTTATTTCAATATATTCATCATAGTAACCAACAGACACCCAGTTAAAACATCTAGTAGCACCACTTCCATTATCTGTAGCTTGAATACCAAATGTAGTATTAAGATAATTAGCCCTTCTTGGATTGAATGTAGTCTTATTAGTGAAGAAAGTCTTACCTTTTGTTGAAGCCATAGGTGCAAATCTCTCTTTCATATAATCTGGATAGTAGTATTGAACACTATTACCCTCTCTAGTAGACTGTCTTTCCAAGTCTATATATGTCCATAGAGCTGTAGTCTGTCTTGCTGCATAGGCTTTATTACCTTGTTTAGCAGGTTCAAGCATAAACCATCTTACAAATAATACCTTATTCCAGTCACTATCTACAAGGAATTGCTTAGAACCTTCACCAACAGAACCTTCACCAAAGCCACAAGAGTCAATGTAACCTGCTTTTACTTGATTATTAACCCAAGGATTACTTAAGGTATTGTTATTAAGTAACTCTTGGAATCCTGTTCCAGCACATAAGTAGAAGCTGGAGTTACCTTGATTAAATGATATGTTCCATTCCATATCAGAGCTATCTACCTTTATCATACTAGCCTTCAATGTGTTACACTGATTTCCTCTAATCAAGAATGTAGAACCAGCTTTTATCACACCTTCAAGTGGTAACACTTTCCAAATATAACCAATATCTGAGGCACTCTTTCTTGAACCATCTGTATATAATAGATATAGTCCTTTAAGATTAATATCTTCCTTAGAACCATTAGCTAACTCTATAAAGTTATGTGATACTAAAGCTTCTTCAGAACCTTCTCCTCCACAGAATACAGAGTTTATACATAACAGATGCTCTACATAAACTCCCCAAGATGCTAATGGACTACCTGGAGCTGTTTCCTCAGTATTATATTCTGTCACTGTCCAAATACCATCAGAATTACATCTAGCTCTAAATTGCTTAGTTCCACAAGCAAATGTCATGTGGTCTAAGGCTAAATCCTGTAACTCTTCTGCTGTAACTCCACTGCCACTTCCTGTATTACCTCCAGAAGAAGCAGCATAGAATTTACCTCCATAATAAATTACAAACTTCTTTTTGTCTGTGTAGAAAAGCATTTCTCCATCAACTAAGTCCTGCTTGTTCTGAGCAAAATTTATTGATGTATCTTGCTTTGCAGCATTATGAAATACAGTAGGCTCTGATACCTCTGTATCAGGTTTCCATTCACTGTCATCCTCTTCTTCATCATCACCTTCTGCATCATCTGGTTTAATAGGCTCTGCTGTTGTCATTATAGCTCTTCTATAGCTATGCTTAACATTACCAGGAACAATACCTGTAGTTATAAGTCTACTTATATCTTTAACCTTTAATGCTAATTCTTGTACCTGTCTTTGTAGTTCTAGAACTTCATCATCAGCTTCAGACCCTAATGATTCATTATCCTCTGTATCAATCCAAAGTACTTTTGGGTCTTTTGGTTCTTCATGCCCTACATAAACCTTTAGAAATTCTTCCCACTGACCTGTACTACTATAGCTATAATAGCTATCTGTCTGTCTTACATAAACAAGATTTCCATATATCTTAGCATCAAGACCCTCAAGTTCCTCAATGGTATCTACTACCATCACACCACTCTTATTGAAGTCATGTTGACCCTCTTTAATAATAAGGTTAAGAAGTGTCTCCATTTTAAGCTTCTTATTGCCTTCAATACCCACTAGTGTTATCCAATCATCACCTTTAATTTGAGATTGTTCTTCAAACTGTGAATCCTTAATACTATTTTCAATAAGGTACTGCTTTATCTTTTCTAGGTCTTTATTTGTTAACAATGCCATATCTATTTACTAGTTTGAGGTTTCTTATTAAGGGCTTTCCTTTTCAATTCAGCATCAGTTTTAGCCTTCTCTCTATCTAAGTTGAGTTTCTCTCTATCAAGCTTTAACTTGGCATCAAATTCTCTCATCTTTTCCATAAGATTAGCTCTAGCCTCTTCTGAGAATGGCTGCTCTTGAATACCATCATCACTCTCTTGATTTGAGTTAGCAGATATAGTAGCAATTAGAATCTTAGTTTCATTATCTCTTTGATTCATCATGTCTTTTAACTGCATTTCCTGTTCCTTAGCTTGTGCATCAGCTTCTATCTTTTGTTGTTCCGTTTGAGCTTGTTGCTGTTGAGCTTCCTGCTGTCTCTGAATCATTTCTTGCTCATTTCTTTCTACAAGTCTTTGTTTCTCAGCCATAGAGCAACTATTATAAAGTTTCATAATAGTAGAGAAATTCAGAGTTTGATTTTGAAGTGCTGCTTGTGCTAGCATATCCATCTTTTGTTTTAGCTCTTGTATAGCATTACTATTATCAACTACAAGACCATAATCAGCCTCAGCAAACTCATCTCCATCTATATCCATGACTTTCATTGAGCCATCAGATAGAATATATTGGAACTTCTTGTTTCTACCTCTAAGGGCTATCTTAGCTGTCTCTAAGAAGCATTCAAGAACTCTTTTCTTAACATCTTCGTGTATTACAAACAACCATTCTGTAATATGAGAAGATTGTAAAGTAGCTCTTTCAACACCACCAACAGTTTCTCTATTGGAAATCTGTCCTTCTCTTTGCTTAGAAATACCTGCTACATCAGACATTTCCATCTTAATAAATTCAAGTAGATTGATATTCTGTTGTATAGAATTACCAAGTTCAGCATCAATAACACCACTAGAAGCATTATTCATAGCTCCTGCAAGTTTACCTGTAGCAGCACCTATGTTTCCCTCCTTAAAGCTATCAACTACTGCAATATTATTAGTCTTAGCAAAGTAAAGCCATTTCTCTACATCCCACTTAGTAGGAACTTTAGCTAGGTCTAAAGTAATTATCTTACCCCAATTCTTAGCAAGTAGCTTATTAAGCCTATCATGGATAGCATCATATAGATAGTTGAAAGGCTTCATCATATCTACCAGTGAGAAAGGTTTATCATCATTTAGATTATAAATTGAACCTATAATACCAAAGTGACACCTTGAAGGGTTACTAAGTCTATTATATTGAACTACTCTTGGTCTCATATTAACATAGATGTCCTCACCTATCTTAGTACCTTCCCAAGCTTCATTAACATAAAGAATCTGCTCCTCTTCGCCTAAATCAGTATTAGTTACATAGTTTTCATCTCTAAACTTAAACTGCTCTTCCCCCTGCTCATCATAGTATTTAACCTTCTTTAGTCTTCTCCTAGATTTCCAAAACATCCTAACAATTCTAATGTTACCCTCCATATCATAAGGCAGCATAGAATCATTTTCACCACTAGCATTACCATTGGGACTCCAAAAGAACCCATCTTTATATACAGCATCACCAGCAGTACTATCATCTATTCTAATGAACTCATGTCTATAATCTATATTATCCATAGAATCTACTGAACCTTGGTCTATCTTATTAGGTAGATTTTCAATATATTCCATGTCCTTCTTAGTGAGAACATCATAGTAAGTATCAATAATCTTACCTGGACTCCAATAATCCTCTATAATGATTACATCAGCATCTTCTATTTTGTTAGAATAACCAGACTTATATATCCTCACTTTATTAGGATTTAATCTTTCAATAACTGGTTCACCTCCTACTATGTCACATTGATAGATTTCCTCTGCAACTGTCATAGCATCCATAAACCCTTTATTGAATAGTAAGGGCATATTATACTCCTTTGAGTAATGATTTAGCAGAGCATTAGCTCTTACTTCCCTCATATCTTGCCACTCAAATGTATAATAGTCATTTAGCTTTTCCAATCTAGCATTAAATTCCTCCTCTGACTGAGAAGTATCAGCAACTGCCTGTTGTAAATCTTGAAGTAAAGCCTGCTTCTTATTATTCTCAATCTCTGAAATTGCATTAGGATTAGTAATAACAACCCTAAAGTCAAAAACTCTTTTTGACTCCTCTCCTCTCAGAACATTGAGTTTAGAGTTCATAATAGGATAGTGTTGTATTTTACTAGGGATAAACTGAGCTTTAATATTATCTGGATTGATTATAGTCATCATATCACTAAGATGTACTATACCATTCAGTAAGTCATAGTTAATCCTCTTATGTATTACACTCTTCCTAACTAATGAACTATTAATTGTAGCTCTGTTAGAACCCCAATCAAGAATTTGCTTTCTCCATTTCTTTGTCTTCTTACTCATAGGAAGTTGCTGAGGTGGAAACTGCAAAAATTCACTCATAACTTTTTATTAATTTAACTCTGCAAAGTTACATAAAATAATTCACCTAAACAAATGTTTAAGTGAACTATTTATGAATTTCACTAAATTTACTGTCTATAGTTATTTTTAAAGAATGGGTCATTGCCAAGATAACTACTATCAGCTTTCTCTTGCTTCTCTCTAGATATCTTACCTTGATATAAGATTATTCTATCTTCTCTAAGTAGCATCAACATTCCTGCTGCTGATATTCTATCAAAGTTACCTTCACTATTATAGTTTATAAGCTCTTTTATAAATGCTCTACTCCTAAGTGTAAATAAGTTAGGAATCTCTACTTCTTGCTCTTCTCCATCAACAGTCTTTATAACTGTAACAGGTCTAAGTAACCAAGCTCTTAGTCTGTTTCTAGCAAAAGCATTTATAGCTTCAGTAGCATTAGTACCTTTAGCTTTATTACCATAACCAGTATCTTTAATCATCTGTTTATCTTTTAAGAACTCTAGTTGGTCAGTAAGAAGGTAGGTACAATTCATTCTAGAGAAGTAGGCAAATAAACCTTTCTTATTATTTTCATAATTCACTCTTCCATTATAGAATAGACATAGTCTCCTAACTTTCTCAAAGAAATCATCTGCAAATGGAGGTCTACCAGTGTATTCTGCTACAATTCTATCAGTCCATAGGTCTAGTACCCAAACAGAGCCTAAAGACATTGTATTTGATTCATCATCATCATAAGGGTCACATCCAAGTATATATCTAGCATTATAAGCCTTGCCTGTTCTTTTATCTATTTCAGGCATTTGAAATATCTCAAATGCACCTTCAATTTTATTGTCCTTATGAGGAAACTCTCTAATGGGCATATCAAATGTAGGCTTAAATTCTACTATTCCACTCTTATTGAGAGTTAAGTCTCCAGTATATACATCATCATATTCCCTAGGATTACTATCCAACTGACCTAATCTTTCAGTTAAGTCAGCTACAGGGAACATATTTACACCTGTCTTTACAATAGCTTCAGCAGGAGTTATAGGTACCTCAGCAATAGTTTTTATGATAGTATTAGGGTCAGTAGAATTATACTTAACCCTATATCTATTCATAAGAATTTCTATCAGAGCTTTAATTACATCAGACACTCCATCATGATTGTAGCACCCCTTTCTATTTATATAACCAGGAAAGAAAAATACAAAGTATGGTCTTCCTTGATTAAACTTATCAAATACATTTGGTAGTGCATACATATTATAACCCTTAGGATTATACATAATTTCTTGAGCACCAGCAAAGTCTGATTCATTGTCACCAGCAGTTCCCAGCATATAGATTTGTCCAAAGACAATATCACCTTCTTGAACTGAAGGTAAAAGCACATTATAAAGGTCTGTTAATCTAGGAAATGTACCAAACTCCTCTATAAGAATCTTAGCAGCTCTTTTACCTCTCAGCTTAGACTCATCATCCTTAGATGATACACCAAGTACTGTATTCTGAATACCTTTTTCAATATCAAGTTCTGCATCTTTATAACCCATTATCCAAGTCATTTCTTGTAATGAATTCTTCAATCTCTTTCTAGGAAATTGAGTATTAGATGCACAGAAGTTAGCCATATCTACAAACTTATTTAATACACCATCCTTTGTAAGATACTCTTTCTGATAAGCAGTAACAATGCCTTTTACCTTCTCATGTGCTTCTTCATTCTCTCCTAATACAAAGATGTGATTAAGTATAGATGCTAAACTGTAGCTCTTACCTTTACCTCTAGATGCAAGTTCAGCCATGTGCTGACCTCCTTGGAAATTATTATATATTCCACCATTTGAAGCTTGTTCCATGCAATGAAATCTCCAATAGATTCCTTCCCAACACTCTGGTAGAGCCTCAATTCTATCTGCTCTTTTAGAGCCTTTTCTTATCTTAGAGAGCATAATAGGAGAGTAATTTAAGAACCAATACATATAACCTGTAATCCACTCTCCATCACTTTCTCTTACATAACCTTCCCAACATCTTCTCTTCTCCTCTCTAATCCACTTTCCATAAGCACTATTAGGATTAGCATTAGGTCTTAGATTAGTTAGAGTACCATATTTTTCATAGTGTAAAGCTGTAGGTCTAAAATAATCCATATTTTCTAGTATATGGGGATTAGCTAAATCTACAATAATCTTTCCACTTTCATCTCTAGGTCTATCCTTAGCATATCCTCTAGTAGGGGATATTAACCTCTTGACGAACTCTACATTATTAATAATATCAAATAATTGGTCTCTTACCTCTTCTGGTAGAGTACTTAGTAGTTCATCTGTAAGAGGTGTTTGATGTTTATTCACTTCTATCATCTTTCATCCTCCTATACTCATCACTAGACAACCAATTTATTAGAGCATCTACAAAACTCTTATCACAATCATCCCAAGCTTCTTCTTGTCTCTCTATAGACAAGTTTTTACTTATTTCTAATGTAAGTAACTTAGTTTTATCATTGCTTATATCATATAATGAGTAGGTATAAATCTTGTATACTTTGAATGTCTGATGAGTCCTTATGCTCTTATGAAGAACTAATGTCTTGTTAAGACTCTTTCCTATAGCTTCTACAATATCTTCTACTCTTATCATATATCCAAACTATCTTCAAAAATAGTTTTCTCTCCTTGTCCTCTCATCTTACCTTCATTTCTCATTTCAGATGAAAGTGCTCTTTCAGCTTCATCTAAGTCTTTCGCCAAGCTAGGAACTTGCTTAATTGTGGCAGTAATAGTATTAAGAGTATATAAAGGTCTGCCTTTATCATCTGTATCTTGAAGGTTTATATCTCTTAACAGTTTCCTTAGCTTCTCAACTGCAACTCTAGTGTCTTCAAGAAGAAGTGCAGCAGTTGGCTTAAACCTAGAATAGAATTGCATAGCCTCTGTTACTACCTTATCTGGCTTCCAATTATTTGGTAATCCTTCTCCCTCAATAATAGCTTTAGACCTTTCCTCTTCATCAACTAGATATTGGTAATCACTTCTAGGGTCTATCATAAAATAGACATAGCCCAACTCCATTATGGCTTTATCTTTATTTACACTCCTATCTCTATTCCATATTTGCCTAAATACTTTTAATGCAAATGCTTCTTCAGAGATAACTACTTTATATCCCTCATATTTGAATAATTTCATACTTTCTTAAACTAAAAAAGCTCATGAAGTTAATCATGAGCCTTCTATATTAAACAATAATCTTCTTTACTTTTGGCAATATTAATGATGACTTAGATTGCTCATCTTCAACTTCCTCACCATCAATGATATAATCAATATCTTGGTCATTGATGAGTAGATGTCTTTTATCATTATACTCAACAATAGGGAAATTAACTCCAAATGTAAGTTCATCACCTATAACTCCCTTAAGGGATTCACCTCTTTTCTCTTTGTGCTTAGGGACTATATATCTAGTAGGGTTAATCATAACAAGGTCTCCTACTTTAATATCCCTAACTGTAGAACCAACTGCTTCTACTCTTTGATACTCTTTAATTGTACCATTAGTTTTTATAATAATACCACCTTTAGTCTTATCATTATCATAAGTATCACAAGTGGTAACTATCTTATTGAAAAGAGGTTTTATACTATTAACTTTCAGCATTCCTAAATTTCTTTTTAATTAATATTGTTCTGAATGTAATTGTCTGTGGCAATTTGAACAAACTAATATACATTTGTCTATCTCTGAATAAAGTTCCTGTGGAATATAGCTATTATATCTGAGTCTTGTTGATATATTGAAATCTTTCTCCTTTGGATTTACATGATGAAAATCAAAGATGGAAGCATTTTTACCATTATAAGCTATACCACATAACTGGCACTTTCCTCCTTTTCTAAGAATTAATTCCCTCTTATGAGATTGACCATAATTTCTCTTTAATTTCCTTATAGATTCAAGCTTTTTTTCTCTCTTTTCATCTGATGTAGAAACATTGTTATATTCCTTCCATTTATCTTTGTTTTTGGAATAGTAACTCCTATTATAATCTTTTAGAGATTCTTTATTTAGTTCTCTTCTCTCTTTACTATAAGCCAGGAACTTCTCTCTATTTCTCATATAGTACTCATGCTTTCTAATCTTTATTTCTTCTTCTGTCTTCATATTCTCCTATTTTCCTCAGATACTCAAATCTTTTCTTGACTCCAACATAATGCTTATATGTGACAAATAGTTTTCCAAGGCTTCCAATATTGAAATTAGTCCTTAACTTAGAGAACTCTTCATCTGTAAGGTTCTCTTTTAATGGTAAAGCTTGTATAGTAGTCTTAATATACAACCAATAAGCTTTATATACTTTCTCAACAACATTAGGTGATATTCCTAAAGTACTAGATACATTCAGTATAATGTCCTTATTCATTTTATAGGAAATAAAACTAGGAGCTGTAAACTTTCGGAATTTTCATCAAGTTTTGGTATGAGAATAGGGTTAATTTTATTATCAACAATAACCTTATTTTTTCTCAACTTTCCCATAATAACTTGGAAGTGAGCCAATGTTATTCCACAATCTTCTCTGACCTTTCTTTTTGTTTCTTCACTCATAAGTACAGTCTCTAAAAGATTATCATCTTTAATGACCTTTGATAACTCATACCTATGTTTAGTGAATGAGGCTATAACATCTATCTCTCTATCTGTAAGATGATGTAGTGGTCTGAGAAAAGTAAACCAACACTTGAAGAACTTATCACCCAGTGGTGACTGGGAAAGTCCTATAACATTATTAACTTTCCCATCCATCACCTACTCTTCTTTCTTATTTTCTTCCTGTGGATAACCAAAGACAATATGGTCAATCTCTGTTCTTGCCTTATCCTTGATTTCCTTACTAAAGTTACCTTCAACTATCTTAAATAGGTAGTCAAGCCTCTTAAAAGTGTTAGCTAGATTAGCCTCCTGTAACTTCTTATAAAGGATGCTAATTTGTTCATTTGCAGCAGCTTTTACCTGCTCTACTGTCATCTTCTCTTCCATATTAAAACTCATCTAAATAATCAAAACCAAACTTTTCCCTGTACATTTTTCTCCATGTCTCTATATCTGTTTGGGCTATATCTGTAGCCCCACACTCATCACAGTAATCCAGATATGAAAGACCTGGAACTGCTTTAATCCTTAGTGACAAGCAGTGTTTGCAATAAAAGACAGGCTCAGTATTGAACTCTTTATTGTCTCCCATAGTGCTTTATTTTTCTTCATACACTAGATAGAACTGTCCTTGCATTTGTTGGACAGTAATTATGTCTTTCTTTGTTAGTTCTAACTCATTAGCCTGCTTAATCAGTAATCTGAGATTAGAAGCATTTAATATCTTCAACATATTATATATTTAATAGTTGCGGAGAGAAGAATCGAACTTCTGTCTCTAGGTTATGAGCCTAGTATGCTACCTTTACACCACTCCGTAATAAAGCCTACAATAAACTATAAAATAGTTCTCTAGTAGGCATAGAGTATATAAGTATTACCGCATTAACTTATATAATTTATTTTATAGTAGAGGTCCTTGTAAGAATCGAACTTACATCACTTGGTTACAAAGCAAGTATACTAAACCATTGTACTAAAAGACCTTTTTACAGTTGCAAAGGTAAGCAATTTATTTGAAACTACCAAACTTTTCAGCAACTTTTTTACAATTATTTTTAGTACCCACTGAGAGACTTGAACTCTCACATCCTAAGATACTAGAGCCTAAATCTAGCCTGTCTACCAATTCCAGCAAGTGGGTATATAGTCCTACAGTTTTAGAGTAGGACTATTAGCTATATTACCTCTAAGCTAAAGAGTAGGTTCTACGACACCTAAAAAGGAATTATCTTACCTTGAAATTATATCTAACCGAGAGCCTTTTGTATTACGTTGCTACATTATTCTAGAATTTATAGCTTTGTTATGTACTTCCTGTAAGAATCGAACTTACATTTAAACATTAGAAGTGTCTTGTTCTATCCATTGAACTAAGGAAGCATTAAGAGCAGATAATGAGAATCGAACTCACATCTCTAGTTTGGAAGACTAGAGCACTAACCATTGTGCTATATCTGCATAGTTTTAGTACTCACTAAAGGACTTGAACCTTTGACCTGTTGTGTATAAGACAAATGCTCTAACCTACTGAGCTAAGTGAGTATTGTGTACCTCAAGTGGGACTTGAACCCACACAGCCAAATGGCCAAGGGTGTTTAAGACCCTCGTGTCTACCATTCCACCATTGAGGCATTATGTGAGAGAGGTAGGATTCAAACCTACAATGTTTACCCAGAGGGACTAGATTTACAGTCTAGTGCTAAACCATCATCTTAGCAGCTCTCTCATTGAAGTTACAGATTCTTTAGTACTAGAATAAAGATAATCTGTAGGAATTGACCAATAATACCACCTATTAAAGTGGCAGCTATGTCAAGCCAATCAAACTTACCTCCCCATTGTTTGTCTTTAAACTCCATACCAAATGCAAGTCCTGCTGCAAATAGAATAGTTCCTATAAATGCTGAAGGAATAGCATAAAGTAGGTGTTTTGGTCTATTACTTTCTTTCAACCACATTGCTTAATACTTATTATAATAGGGTGCTAGATGGGATTTGAACCCACAACTTAAGGAACCACAATCCTTTGCTCTACCTAATTAAGCTACTAGCACAATCTTTCATAACTCCTTTATATTAGGAGTTAAGCTTGCCTATGCAAGAAATATCTTCTTTGTTTAACTTTCCCCTATCAAATAATATATGATGGTTAGGGCAAAGATAAACTAAATTATCCAAACTATTAACTTCTCTTACCTTTGTATCTAAAGGAAAGGAACTTATAGCTTTAATATGGCAGGTTTCAACATATTCAGAGAATCCACAAATAGCACATTTAGGCTCTCTTCCAGATTCCTGCAATAACATTCTTGCCTGTGCCCTTATTATATGATAAGGATTATTTTTATTGGCAGTAGAATCCTTTATATCTTGTAGGGTTCTATTAAATAACCTTTCTCTTCTCAACTTATTCTCACATACTGAGCATCTTTCTGCAATTATACTCTTAGGTCTTCCACATTCACAAATATCCTTCTTTTTAATAGACTTGTATTTATTTGACAAGTGATAACTAACTACTGATTTACAGCAGTTTAGCTCTTCTACTATTTGTTTCCTGGTATATCCTTTAGAGTATAATTCTAAAATCTTACTACCTAATCCTTTATTCATATTATTATATCCAGTTCTGATGAGTAGACTCGAACTACTAACTACTGCCTTATGAGAGCAGCTTTCTACCATTGAAATACATCAGAATATGTGGGTATAACAGGATTTGAACCTATAACCTCTTGAATATCAGTCAAGTACTCTACCAATTGAGTTATATACCCTTATGTGGGAAAGGTAAGAATCGAACTTACATCTAAGGATTTTCAGTCCTCTGCATAGACCATCTTTGCTACTTTCCCATTGCAGATAGAGTAAGACTCGAACTCACATCTTCTAGTTTTGGAGACTAGGGTTTTACCATTAAACTATCTACCTATTTTTATATCTTTTATGCTGGCATACAAGGACTCGAACCTTGATTCATTGATTAACAGTCAATCGTAATAAACCCTTATACTATATGCCAATATATTATATTATTAACTCTACATCAAAGGAACTAGATTCCTATTGGAATAGTTCCTGAAGGTGCGTAAGGACATTTAGCCAAAGCATTCAAATAAGCATTTACACCCTTCTTAATTAAAGATAAAATCTTTTTCATATCAATATAATTTAGAGTTAATAATGTGAATTATCAACTTAACTATCACTATAGTTAGTGTGGAGCAAGAGGGACTTGAACCCTTAATTCTTCCTTGCAAAAGAAGTATGTTAGCCAATTACATCACTTACCCCATAGTATAGTAGATAGGACTTGAACCTACAACTTCTGCATCCCAAATGCAGTATGCTACCTATTGCATCACTACTATATTTAAGCGGAGAGCAGTATACTCGAAATACACTCATTAATGAGCACACAATTTAGCAGATTGGTTCCTAGACCTCTAGAATTTACTCTCCATTGAGGAGGCTACAAGACTCGAACTTGCACATCATTGTTACATGACTACTAGTAGTTTTCAAGACTACTGCCTTACCAATTAGGCTTAAACCTCCATTATATTCTATAATGTAGAGCCAAGGGGATTTGAACCCCTGTGACAAGGTTGAAAACCTTGCATCCTTACCACTAGATGATGGCTCCATTTACCTCTTTCATCTTCACAGATTAAGGAGGTTAATATTATAATAACAAACAAACAACTAAACTTTTTATAGTTGCCTCTAGAGGATTTGAACCCCTACTCTAAGTGCCAAAAACTTTTGTGCTAACCATTACACTAAGAGGCACTATTTGTAATCTGGTGCAAAGGTACTAATAATATTTTATATATGCAAATTCCTGTCTCTTATACACATCTCCGAGCCCACGA
>OWJF01000421.1_pt1 | contig 21578 bp, 18 predicted proteins | sample 1732941 | NCBI WGS metagenome assembly OWJF01 (sample SAMN05065770, study PRJEB22554) | human gut metagenome | biome: ENVO:2100002; feature: ENVO:00000062; material: ENVO:00002003 | host: Homo sapiens | place: USA
AACAGCCTTCTAAGCTGTGGGTCTTGGGTTCGAACCCCAACGGAATCACAAAAGTGGATTAATCGAAAGGTTAATCCACTTTTTGTTTTATAGAACTTTCACTTGTGGCTCAAGAACGGGCTGAAGGCCCAAAAGCTCCTAGCCCAGGGCAACACCCTGGGGATAATAGCAACCAACAAAACGCCCTGTAAGGGCAAAAGCTTTGTGTATTGATTGGTACTTGAAAGCTGTTGCCCTTACAGGGCGCAGAGCAGATGCAACAAAAAACCCAGGGTGTTACCCTGGGCTATGAGCTTTTGCCCTTTCAGGGCGTATTGTATGTGACTTATGACACACCCTCCTATGAGCTTTTGCCCTTTCAGGGCGTTTGAAAGTGCAATCCTTTGATGTACCTTTAATTTTATTATTTCAGTTTCTTGAGATAACCCTCAGCACGGGTATCTCCCAGTTCCTTTGCTTTTTCCAGGTTCTTGCGAGCCTCTTCCTTCTGCTTGTTCTCCATCTGGAGCAAACCGAGGAGGAGATAGCCATCGGCATATTCTGGAGCAATCTCTATGCAATGCTTGGCTGCACTGATGCCTTCTGCATATCGCTTCACACGCAAGTCAAGACTAGCCCATTCTGCAAAATAAGTAGGCTCGTTTGGAGCGAGGTAGCAGGTACGGGCAATATCAATCAGCGCTGGCTGCCACATGCGCAACTTGGTTTCAGCCTTGTATCTTGCATAGAAAAATGCAGGATTAACAGGACGGACTATCGAATCATACATATTGTAGTCGGCTATAGCACTGCGATACTCTCCCTGTTCTGCCTGGAAATCACCACGAGCCAGATAGTAAGGACCAGCCATGGTGCCCGAGTTCTTAGCCTCATTGACAGCACTGTCCAGCAAGACCTTGATCTCTGTAGCTGGAGCCTTGAGCTGAATCTTAGCCTGAGCTGCCTCCAGGAAGATTTCCGGATTCTTGACCGAAGTCTTGGTCAGGGCGATGAACATATCGTATGCCTTCTGATAATTACCCTTGGTAAAGATGATACGGGCTTCCTGATGCTGATATACAGGATTGGCATTGATGGCGTATGCCTTCTGTGCTTCCTCTATCGCCTTGTCGTAGGTCCAGGCTGTATAGGTAGAATCACCCTTATAGATCAGTTTCTGATAGATGACATCAGAATAATTGGAGTGGGCTTCATCCTTGGCTGAAGATTTCTTGATTCCTTCTTCCATACATTTGGCTGCCTCGGCAAACTCGTTCTTATCTACAAGAATAGTTGCTTTTTCCTTATAGCCGAATGCTGAAGCAGGGAACTTTGCCATAAACTCATCTGCATACTTGTCATAGATGTCGCGGGGCACCTGAGACTTATTGAGCGTCATCATCGTAATCGCCTCCTGTTCTGTATCAGGAAGAGCAGTACGGATGCCTGTTTGGCGAAGGGCTGCATCCAGTGTGGAAAGACCCGTCACCTTCAACTCCTTGGCATAGTTGGCATCAATGGCAGTTACCTGACCGTTGCTATGCATGATACCAATCACCTGTCCACTTTTGTTGACGAATGGGCAACCCACTGCATTGTCCGGTACAGTGTTGGAGAAGATGTAGTAATTGTAAGTTTCCTTAAACTTCTCAACGCTTGCGATATCCTCCTGCTGGAAAGGTGACTTCTTGATAGAATAAGGAACGAGCCAAACCTTGCTGCCCGCAGGTGATTCTGCCGTAGCAATGTTGGCAGCCGTGGTATTACCCAATACTCTGAACTTGGCCACATCGTAAAGTTCATCGGCTCCGAGAATGGCATCCACGTCCATCGACTTTCCGCTGACATCCACGATGGTAGCCTTTACAGCACCGATAAACGGTTTGAAGGTACCGATAGCCGTTCCCTTGTTATCAATAAATACACCTTGTGTAGAAGAGATGATGTTACCATCCTTGTTGAAGGTGGTGAGTGTAAATACGCTCTTGGCGGCTTTCTGTACAGAGCCTGGCTGAGCGAAGAGGGATGATGCACCCAGCATCAATCCCATCAGTATCATATTTATTCTTTTCATATTCTCAATAATTCTTTGGCATTGGCAAGAGCTGCCTGCGTGATGTCACTGCCACTGAGCATCTGGGCAATTTCCTCAATGCGTTCCTGGTTGTTGAGTTCTTTCATGTGCGAGATGGTTCCATTCTCGGTTTCCTCCTTCAATACCTTGTAATGATGGCTACCCTTGGCAGCAATCTGTGGCAGATGAGTGATGGAGAGTACCTGTCGGTTCTGGAGTCCCATCTCTTCCATGATATCTGCCATCTTTTCTGCTATCTTTCCGCTTACACCGGTATCAATTTCATCAAAGATGATGGTTGGCAACTTCACGGCTCCACTGATCATTGCCTTCAGCGAGAGCATCACACGGGCAATCTCACCACCCGAAGCAACCTGACTGACAGGCTGCAACTGTGTACTTTTGTTGGCACTGAAGAGGAAGCTGACCTTATCGGCACCATTTCCTGACAGTGGCTTTTCTGCGAAGGCAATCTCGAATCTTACATTCGGAATGCCCAGCGGGATGAGTCTGCCCTTCATCTCTTTTTCGATGGCCTTTGCTGATTTCTGACGGATGGAAGTGAGTAGGGCAGCTTGCTTTTCAGCCTTGGCAAGGAGAGCTGCAACTTCTTTTTCCTTCTCTTCGATGTCTTCATCGCCATTATCGATATGCGAAAGCTGTTCTGCTATGCGGTCACGGGTAGCAATGAGTTCAGTCACCGTTTCCACATGGAACTTCTGCTGCAGGGTGTAGAGTTTGTCCAGACGGGTATTGATGGCATCCAATCGGTTAGGATCGAATTCCACGTGATCTACACTACTGCTGATTTCCTGCGCGATGTCCTTCAGTTCGATATAGCTGCTCTGCATTCTGCCAGTTACATCAGCCATGCTTGGATAGACATCACAGATATTTTCCAGTTGATGAGTGGCGTTCTTCAGTTTGTCAAGTATGCTGTCGTCTTCTCCTGAAAGTGCATTGTCTGCCTCGTAGAGAGCGGTCTTGATATCCTCCGAATGGCTCAGGGTTTCTGCTTCCTGCTCCAGCTGTTCCAATTCGCCTTCCTGTAGATTTGCATCATCCAGCTCTTTATGCTGGAAACGCATAAACTCCTCGTTCTCACGGTTCTTGGCAATCTCGGCTTTCAGTTCTTCCAGAAGTTCCTTGGCTTTGCGATAGGCATAATACTCCTTTTGGTAAACCTTGAGCTGGTCGGCATCCTGAGCGATGATATCCACCACATTCAACTGGAAGTCTTCTTTCTGCAGAAGAAGATTCTGATGCTGCGAATGAATATCCACGAGTTGCTCTCCCAATTCCCTCATACGGGTGAGAGGCACCGGGGTGTCATTGATGAAGGCACGGCTCTTACCGGCTGCAGTCAACTCTCTTCGGATAATCGTATCATCGGCATCATAGTCGATGTCGTTATCATCGAAGAATTTCTGCATACCATATCTGGAGAGATCGAAGTGAGCCTCTATCACGCAACGGTCTCTTCCTGCCTTGATCGCCTTGCTGTCGGCACGGTTACCCAGAAGCAGACCGATGGCACCGAGGATGATACTCTTTCCTGCTCCTGTCTCACCCGTGATGACGGAGAAGCCAGGATAAAGAGAGATGTTCAGCTCGTCGATGAGCGTGAAGTTCTTGATATATAATTGCTTGAGCATATTTATTCTACTTTTTGATAAAGATATAAAGGAAAAGCTGATTCTGATTTTCAGAAGCTTCCGTTCTGGAAGATGATCTCATGAAGATTCCAACCTGAAAAATCTATTCAGACAGATGATTCCTGAAAAATCATTCCTTGACCTGATCCCAATATTTATTCTGTGAAGGATTGATGGAGAAGAGGAGTTCATAGATGCTCTCCTTTTCCTTTTGGGTTCCCTTGCCGCGATAGATGTTGGCAAGTTCATCCTTCTTGAAATCGGTCCATATCTGTGGCAACAAACTGAGTGGGCGGTTTTCCTTCGCCTTCTTCAGTCCTGTTTCCAGGGCGGCGGTTATCTCGGTACGACCTCTTTCCGCATTATTCGCCATCTCGTCGAGTCCTTTCCGATAGTAGTCATACTGCAACTGTCTGAAGGGTTCCAGTGCTCCATCCAGATAGTCTGAGATGATGGCATATCGGTTGCGGTCATCAGAGAAAGCCTTCCATCCGGGATAATCCAGATTCTGGGCATTGTTTGTCAGATTCATGCAGCGCTGCAGGATGTCTTCACCACCTTTGGGTGCAAAACTATCCAGATCGATGCCGATGATAAGATATGCATAATAGGCAAAGAGAGCTGTAAGCTGATTGTCTATCTGCTGCTCATTGAACTCCAACTGGTCGTATTCGGCAAAACGAAACGTGAAGTTATCGTCCACATTATTATATAAGGTGGAGGTGTATGCCGAATTGAAGACGGGGCGATTGGCCTGTATCAGCGCCTTGCAGGTAAAGAGATTCTGGTCTCTGTCATACTTGGTGACGGTGATATTGAAGTTGCAGATGATGCGTTCGTTCTTCTGAAACTGAAGATGAGTCCATTGGCGATTGTTGACGAATTGCTGCAAGGTTTGTTGCAGATTGTCGAATACGCCTTTTTCCGTACCCGAGATCTGGGCATGGTTGATGGTAATCTTAGCTTGCAGCTCCTGTGCTGAAATCGTAGAAGGACTGCAGCACAGGAGACCACCAGCTAAAGATACCGGACTAAAACAGGAGAGCCAGCTCGTCAATGATGTCGTGAGCCACCTCAGTCTTCGGTTTCTTTTCATATTCTTTCTTTCCCTTTTCAGAGATGATGGTAATCTGATTGTCATCTGTGCCGAAAGTAGTGCCCGGATTACGGGTAGAGTTGAGCACGATGAAGTCGGCGTTTTTCTTCACTCTCTTCTTCTGGGCATTACTCTCTTCATCGTTGGTTTCCAGAGCGAAAGCTACGATTCGCTGATTCTTTTGTTTCATCTGTCCCAAAGCTGCTGCGATGTCATGGGTAGGCACCAGTGTCAGCTCCAGGTCATCCTTTTCGCGCTTGATTTTCTTATCAGCTACATTGGCAGGACGGAAGTCTGCTACGGCTGCACAGAGAATGGCAGCATCAGATGAAGCAAAGGCTGCTGTGGCTGCCTGATACATCTCCTCACAGCTCTCCACATTGATGCGGTGGATAGCAGGACTACAGTCTAATGAAACAGGACCTGCCACCAAAGTAACATCCGCACCACGGCGAAGACATTCTTCGGCAAGTGCGAATCCCATCTTTCCTGAAGAATAATTGCCGATGAAACGCACTGGGTCAATCTTCTCATAGGTTGGTCCAGCAGTAATCATCACCTTTTTACCGCAGAGGTCTTTCTCTGCAGTCTTCTGGTCCTCTGATTCTACATCAGCAACCTCCTCGGCACTCTCCATCATGTTGAAGTATCTATCCAGGTAATCCACGATGACATCCGGTTCCTCCATGCGTCCCTTTCCCTCTAATCCAGAAGCAAGGAATCCCACTTCCGGTTCGATGATATGGTTACCATAGCCGAGAAGGGTCTTCATGTTGGCCTGGGTAGAAGGATGCTTGTACATATCAAGGTCCATGGCAGGAGCAATGAAGACTGGCGCCTTCATGGAGAGATAGGTAGTGATGAGCATGTTGTCTGCAATGCCATGCGCCATCTTGCCCATAGTAGATGCCGTACATGGTGCAATGACCATCGCATCCGCCCAGAGACCGAGATCCACGTGCGAATTCCAGGTACCATCACGCTGTGAGAAGAACTCGCTTACCACAGGCTTGTGGGTCAGCGCCGAGAGGGTGATAGGGGTAATGAACTCCTTACCGGCAGGCGTAATGACCACCTGCACCTCAGCTCCCTTCTTGATGAGACCACGGATGATAAGGCATGACTTGTAGGCTGCAATGGAACCCGTAATGCCCAATACGATTTTCTTTCCTTTTAACATATTATTTTCCCATTCTCTTGTTGAACTCGCGCAGACGGATACGGGTGAGTACCTGCTTGGTATTGTTGGTGAAATCGCTTCCCAATACCCAGGTGAAGTAACCAGGATCCTTGGTCAGGATCTCTGCCACATCCCATCCTTTGTACTTGCCGAAGTTGAATACCTCGTGCTTGCGAGGCTCGCCCTTTTCGTCGAGTATCACATTGCCGTCGGCATCCTTCAACTCCTGCCAAACGATGCGTCCGGCAAAATCTACATTGTCGTTGCGCTTGGAGAACTCAGCAAGCTCGTCCATGTCATTATTGAGCACACGGTCGGCTTCCTCCTGAACACCAGGGGCATAACGGTCCAGTTCGCCTTTCAGTACGCAATAGGTAGCCTCGGTATCCTGGTCGGCGCGGTGTGCCTCGAAGTCTTCCTCCATCTTTCTGCCGCAATAGAACTTGTAGGCAGCAGCCAGGTTGCGACGCTCCATCTTCATAAAGATGTTCTGGGCATCAATGAGGCGACACTTAGAGAAATCGAAATCGATGCCTGCACGCAGGAATTCTTCTGCAAGCATAGGTACATCGAAATGATTGGAGTTATAGCCAGCAAAATCACAACCAGAGAACTCCTGGTTGAAGGTAGCCGCCAACTGTTTGAAGGTTGGTGCATCCTTCACATCATCATTGCTGATACCTGTAAGAGCAACCACCTCTTCAGGGATTGGCTTCTCTGGATTGACAAACTGGTTTTTACGCACCTCTGTTCCATCTGGATACACCTTGATATAGGAGATCTGGATGATTCTGTCTTTCACCATGTCAAGACCGGTAGTCTCTAGGTCGAATACGATCAGAGGCTTAGTAAGATTTAATTTCATTACTTCTAGTATTTATTACTATATATTACAGATAGGGAAGGGGTGTTTAGATGAACCAAGCTCCTTATTCGTTAAGGAGCATTGGCATGATGAGCATGAGGATGTCCTCGTCTTCTGGCTGCTCAGCTGGTACAATGATACCGGCACGGCTAGGATCAGCCAAGTGGAAGACAACCTGATCGCTGTTCAGATTACCCAGGATTTCCATCAAGCTGCTACCCTTGAAACCGATGCTGATGCTGGAACCGCTATATTCGCAAGCCAAAACTTCCTTGGCAGAAGTAGAGAAGTCGATGTCTTCTGAAGAAACCTCGAAACGGCCGCTCTCGATATGGAAACGGATCAGCTGGCTGCTCTCGCTGGCAAATGGCAAAACACGGCGCAATGCACTCTGCAAGCCCTTGCGATCTACGGTTATCTCACATGGGTTGTTGGCAGGAATCACTGAGTTGTAATTAGGATAGCGACCATCAATGAGGCGGCATTTCAATACGCCATCGCTAAACTGAATCTCAGCTCTGCGTGCATCAAACTTGATGGTTGCCTCATCATCCTTGCTCAGAATGTTCTTCAGTAATGATGCCGGCTTCTTTGGCAGGTTGAATGAAGAAGGAGTCTCACTCTTGACAGTGAAGTTCTTGCTTCTTACCAACTTATGGCCATCACTTGCAACGATGGCAAGCGATTCGGGAGTAAGGTCGAAATAGATACCATTCATTACTGGGCGCAGCTCATCGCTAGCTGTTGCAAAGAGAGAACGGTTGATATTGTCGATCAGCACCTGTGCTGGCAAGACGAGGGTAGTGCAGGCATCACCCATGTCCTGTGTTGGAGGATAGTCTTCAGCATTCAAGCCTGTGAAATTATAGAGACCATTCTGATATACAATCTTAATGGCATAACTATCTGTATCTACATCGAAGCTGAGAGGCTGCTCAGGCAACTCCTTCAATGCATCCAGGATGACGCGGTTGGCAACGCAGAACTCGCCTTCGCCATCGCAGTCAGTGAGAGCGATGGTACTCTTGATGATGTTGTCACTGTCGCTTGCGGTGATGGTCATCTCGCCGTTGGCAACTTGAAACAGGAAATTGTCAAGGATAGGCAGAGAATTCTTGCTGCCAATCACCTTAGCAAGCATATTGAGCTTGCTGTTCAATGCTGAACTTGAAACTGTAAATCTCATGAGTCGTTATTTTATATTATTAATTTTCTATATTACTTATCTCATTTTCATTGCTGATGCTCCTTACTTGATGGGTAAATTGGAGCATTTGCGCAATTATGAGCACAAAAATACAAAAAATATTGGGGATAGACAAAAATAATCGAAGAAATGTTTTTGTTTTAAAACTATTTTTAGTAATTTCGCAGTCAGAAAGAAAAATAACAGATAGATTCACTCGTTTTTGAGCCTCTTCATACATCTTTTGATTCTCGATGAAAATGGGGCTCGGCAGGCGAAGGATTGAAACAATTTTTAAAATAATAATATGGAATTACAAGGAAAGGTAATTGCCGTTTTACCTGAAAGAAGCGGCGTTTCTGCAAGAGGTGAGTGGAAGGCTCAGTCGTTCGTTATCGAAACTCACGAGCAGTATCCAAAGAAGCTTTGCTTCGATGTTTTCGGAGCAGACCGTCTTGCTCAGTTCAACATCCAGAGTGGTGAGGAACTTTTGGTTTCTTTTGATTTGGATGCACACGAATATAATGGTCGTTGGTTCAACAGTGTCCGCGCTTGGAATGTGCAGCGTGTAGATCCTAATGCTGTTGCTGCTATGCAGGGTGGAATGCAGCCTGTTGGTTCTCCATTCCCTCCAGTAAGTGCGGCTCCTCAGGCAGCTCCTGCTCCAGCTCAGGGTGCAACTGCTCCATTCCCTCCAGCTCAGCCAGCAGCTCCAGCAGCAGGTGGCAGCGCAGACGATCTCCCATTCTAAGAGAGAAAGCATGTAAGAAAATTGCAAAGAGCATTCGAAAGGGTTTGTTTCCACAATCCTTACGAATGCTCTTTTTCTTTAATTGGACTTCTATACCGGTTTAAAACCAGCAGTAAACTACCCTTAAGGAAAAAAAGATTTATCCTTAAGGAAAAATATAATTTCCCTTAAGGGAAAATATTTCTAGCCTTAAGGGTAAAAGTTTAGCCCTTGATGGAAGCTAAACTTTTACCTGGAAAAAACTTATACTTTTTTATTCCTTTGCTAATCGTTTCGTCTTCTTTTTTCAAAGAATGCCCGGGAAGCAGCAAAGAATAATACCACTGCGGCGGCATTTTCGATCGCTACCATCCAGAAGGCACCACTATAACCGAAATGCTCGGCTACAACACCACCCAGAAGACAACCGATTCCGAATCCCAGGTCCCAACCGGTCAGAATACTGCTGTTGGCAGTACCACGCTGGTCGTGGCGGGCTACATTGATAAACATATTCAGAAAGGCTGGGTACAGGTGACCATTTCCCAATCCTATCAATGCAGCTGAAAGATAGTAGGCTATCGGATGCTTGATGGCTACGAATATCGTAAAACCAACGAGCGATATCAGCATTCCTTCGGCTGCATTCTGGGTCAGCTTACCCTGACTCAAAGCCTTTCTGCCTTGCAATCTGCTCATGAACAATCCCATAGAGAGGATTGCAAAATAGGTACCCGTTCCTCCGGTAATGCCTAATTCCTCCTTACTGTAAATGGCGAGATAGTTGCTCAATACACCCCAACAGAAACCAAACATGCAGATGTTGATGGCCAACAGCCAAGCACGGGTCAGGAAGAAGCGGTCGAGCGAGAGCTTCTCCTTGTTTCTGATGATTTCCTTCTCTGGGAGTTTCACCGTTCCAGCTATCACTACAGAAGCAATGGCTACCACAAAGGCTATCCAGAAAAGTACCATATAGCTACCCACCAGATTGTGCAGATAGATACCTATGGAAGGGGCTATCGCCATGGCGAAGTTGTTGCTCAATCCATAAAGACCGATACCCTCATTGCGTCTGCTCGATGGCAAGACATCGATGGCACAGGTACTGTTGGCAACAGTTACCGCTCCGAAAGGTCCACCATGCAGGGTTCGGCAGATAGCAAACATCAGGATGGTACTGGCTGCTATGTATCCTGCAAAGAAGATGGCAAAAGCCGTCAGACAGACCATCAGCACTTTCTTACGGGAAAATCCATCCACCACATATCCGCTAAACGGACGGATGATGAGTGCCGCCACCGTATATCCGCTCAGAACAATGCCTATCACATCCTTCGTAGCCCCGAAAGTTTCACTCAGATAGAGTGGGAGGAGTGGGGTAAGGAGATAGAAGGCAAAGTAGAGCAGAAAGTTGGTGGTCATCACCTTGATGTAATTCGCATTCCAAAGTTTTTCTTTCATCTCTTCTGTATTTCTTAATTTCAAGATTCTACCCTATACTGAACTTTCGCATGTGGGGAAGTTAAGTGAAGTTAGGGAAGTTTATATTCTATTCTCCAACCAGGCATCAATGAGTTTGCGGGCAATCGACAATTTCTCCGGCAGAACAGGGAGATTGTCCTTGCTGAACCATTTGCCGCGGGAAAGCTCTTCCTTCTGAAGATGAATCTCACCATCTACATATTCGGCTGTATATCCTACCATCAAGCCACTTGGGAACGGCCATGGCTGGGAACCGAAATACTTGAGGTTCTTGATGGTCAGACCAGTTTCTTCCATCACCTCACGATGAACAGCTTCCTCCAGACTCTCACCTGTTTCCACAAAACCTGCTACCAGGGAATCGAAGTTACCCTTGAAGTTGCGGGCATGAACCAGTAGCACCTGATCGCCCTTCTTGATAAGAACGATGATGGCTGTAGCGAGAGAGGGCCAGACAGACTTACCACACTCGGTACACTTCTTACTGATATCTGTTGACATCTTCATAGGTGAACCGCATACACCGCAAAACTGGGTGTTCATATCCCAATAGTTCAATTCCTGACATTTTCCAGCCTTCTGATACAACTCTGGGGAGAGCTTGTAAAAGCTAGGACGCAAACCGCACATCTCATATTTCGGATTGTCGGTTACGGGCTCTGGAATGGTGAAAGTCTTCACTTCCGTACCGTCATTCATCGGTGTGATGTTGAGGATATGGGTCCAAGGCTTGGTTGCTACCGGACTTTCCTCACTACATGGAATCGTATAGGTTCCATCTTCTCTCTTCTCGAGCAAGATATCTGTCTTGCAAAATATAAACCAATACTTCATAATCTATTATTTTTTCTTTCCGAAAAGCAACTCATAGTCACGCTGGGCTGCAGGCTTGGTCCATGCTTCCGGCACAAACTTCCAGTTGTTGTTTGGCTTGGCATCTACGGTTCCCATCTTTTCGATGGCCTCCATCAGATAGTAACGCTGGTCGCGCTCACTGCGATAGATGATTCTGCTATCCAGACTATCCTTTGGAATACCGGCACCACGGGTGAGGAGCTCTCCACCGCCATTGCCGCGATAACTGTTCACTGCCACCTTATACCATTTCTTCTCATCGAAAGGCTGGCCATTGCTCATACGCAGAATCTTCACCTTCTCTCCGTCTGGCTTGGTAACATCTACCTCATAATCGATGCCGGCAGCACTGTCAAAATTGAAGGAGAGGTTCTTGAAGCCCAGACGCTGCTGATCGCCCTTGGTCTGGGTATCGAGCAGGAGCAGATGGTCATCAGGACTTTTCATCGTATTCACCCAGAGGTCATAGCTCATCTCCAGATGCTTGCGGATCTCCTCTCCGGTAAGGCGCATCACGTAGAGCTGATTCTCATATTTATAGAGATTGAACATGTCACCAACATAGATAGGTCCCGCCTGGATGGTAGAATTAAACTGGAGGGGCGCATTGAAGGCAATATCAGCATTCGTGATCTGTAGCTGCAGGTTGAGGATGAAGTCATTGAAGGCGCAGTTGCCGAAGAAAGACTCGTGGCTGTGAATGGTATTCTTGAAAGTTCCGATCTGCTTGCTGACAAACTTGTTGATTTCTGCAATCTGAGGCTCGAATGCCTTCATGAAATCCTCATCAATAGGACATTTTGTCACATCTGGCAGACTGCCAACTATCTTCTTGTCTGTCACAACATACTGCTTTTTGCCATTCACCTTCTTCTTGTTCAGGGTAATGGTCACCTCGGCATCTGCCACATTCAGTGCATTATTGGCAGGGTCGAGACACACCACAGGCTTACCTTCCACATTCAAGATCGTCTCATTGCAGCGGGTATGGTCATGTCCGAAGAGTACCATGTCGAAGCCTGGCACCTCCTTTGCTACCCGCAGGGAGGCATCCTCCTCATATTCAGGAGTGACAATACCGCCATCCTTACCGCTGTGGAAGACGCCAATGACTACGTCCGGCTTCTCCTTCTCCTGGATAATCTTCATCCATTTACGGGCACTGGTCACCATATTCTCAAACTTCATTCCGCTCCAGAGATTCTCTGTCAGCCAGTTGGGAATAGCTGGAGTCAGCATACCGAGAACGGCTATCTTCACACCCTCACGGTTCAGGATGATATAAGGCTTCACATAAGGCTTACCGGTCTTGGTATCAATGATGTTGGCACCCAGCACCGGGCAGTTTAACTCCTTGATCCACTTGTCATAAACCGCATGACCGGTCTCTACATCGTGATTACCGAAAGCCTGGGCATCATACTTCATATAGTTGACGACATCAGCTGCTACATTGCGAGCCTGGGTGTTGACATAATTATAGAAGTAGCAGGTAGGTTGTCCCTGAAGGATATCGCCATTCTCCAGGAGGATGACATTGTCCTTATAGGTCTTGCGCAGATCGTTTACATAAGAGGATACGCGTGCCAGGGTTCCTGCCTTCGGTTTGCGATTGATGAAATCGTATGGGAAGAAAGAACCATGGACATCACTCGTCTGAATCACTCTGAGTTTGACGGTGCGCGGCTGAGCCATTGCCTGCGAATTAAAAGTGAGCGCCAACAAGAGCGCTGCGAATAACTGTTTCATACTTTTTTCTCGAATTTATTTGTTTCAACTGCAAAATTACAAAAAAGTTGGCAATTACGGCATACTTTTTGTAGGATTCTTATAAAAATCATAAAAAATAGGAGGTATTATACTATGGCATTTGTAGATTATTACAAGATTCTCGGTGTAGATAAGAACATCCCGCAGAAGGATGTGCGCGCTGCATATCGCAAGCGTGCCAAACAGTTTCATCCGGATTTGCATCCTAACGACCCAAAGGCAAAGGCTAAGTTCCAGGCGCTGAACGAGGCGTATGAGGTGATTTCGGATCCGGAAAAGCGTGCTAAGTACGACCAGTACGGCGAACAGTGGAAGAATGTAGGAGGCTTCGGTGGTGGAGGCTATGATGGAGCTGCCGGTGGAGGTGCCGCTGGTGGAAATCCTTTCGAAGGCTTCGACTTCAGTAGCTTCGGTGGTGGAGGAGGTGGTTTCTCCAGCTTCTTCGAAAATCTCTTCGGCGGAGGTCGTGCCCGTGGTTCACAAGGTGCCGGTTTCGGTGGCTTTGGCGGATTCGGCGGAGCTGGTGCTGGTTTTGGTGCCGGTGCTGAATATGGTACAGGCGGATGTAACGGCGGCTGCGGTGGCCGTAGCGGTAGAACGAATACCGGCGAGATGAACATGAATGTGAATATCGACATGTACACCGCACTGCTCGGTGGTGAGGGTATCATCACATTGAGCAATGGTTCAAAGATTAAACTGAAAATCAAACCAGAAACCCAGAATGGTACCAAGGTACGTGTTCGCGGCAAGGGTTATGACAGAGGTGATGGAACCTTCGGTGATCTGATGATTACCTATAACGTGAAGTTGCCAACCGGTTTGAATGAAAAACAGAAGGAATTGCTCCGACAGATGAAGGAAGCAAAGTAAAAGGAAAAAAGAAAGCTCCGATGGAATCAACAAACCATCGGAGCTTTCTTTTTAATCAGAAACCTTGTTCATATTGAAGGCAGAAACCTTGCCATCAGGTGAAACAACTGCAGAAATCTTAAAGAGTTGTTCCTTCTTGGTGCCATCTGTCAAATCTACGTTCTGGCGGGCAGAGAACTGTACCTGATACTCATATTCCTCATCGCCAACCTCACGCTTTTTGATCTGGTAGTCGTTGTTGATGAGCCAGTTCATATTGGCTACATCATCTTTATAGAGCTTGTCCATAAAGGTAACGACATCTGCCTTAGTAGCCGAGCTCTTACCAAGCAATGAAGAAAGGATATCCTCGCAGGTAGCAGTCAATCCATTTGCATTACGTGAATTGATGCTCTGGAAGAACTGACGGAACAATCCGCTCACCATCTGCTTTTCTTCTGGCTGGAGGTCACGGCTCTTCACCTTCTTCAGGGCATTTTCTGCCTCTTCGATATGAACACCATCTGTATGAGCATTCAGGTATGCCTGATAGGCATCAGCTGTATCTGCAGCCTTAGCTACATTCCAGTCGAGGGAATCTATTTTAAGCAAAGCTTCCTGCTTGTGCAAACTATTAGGATACTTCTGGAGATATGCTTCCAATGCTTCTTTCGAACCGCTCACTACCGCATTGGTCCAATCCTGATCGTTCTGCTTCAACAGATCAAGATGAGCCATGATGGAATCGCGATGTGCTTCATCTGCATCCTTGTAGGTATCGAGATAACTCTGCAGTACCATCGGATCGCTGCTTTGCATCGCATACTCATAAGCTTCCATTTCCTTGTTGCGATTGGCACTGTCGTAGAAGTAATACATAATGCCACATGCCAAGACTGCAAAGATGAATGAGATGATGAAGATAGAGCGGGTGTTCTTTTTCTTCTGTGGTTCCTGGGGAGTATTGCCCTCTCCGCCATCATTTCCGTTCGCAGTAACACCAGGACGACGTACAGGAGGTACTGGTGGGACAGGAGGGGTAGGAGGGGCTGAAGGAGTTGTTGGAGCCGCAGGAGCCTGCGGTGTTGCTGACGATGCTGCAGACGACACCGGTGATGTTGCTTCCGCAAGAGGACGAGTTACCCCTACTGCTATCTCATGGCAGTTTGGGCACATCTCCAGACTACTGAAATAAACCTCACCGCAATGAGGGCATTTAGTGATTTTTCCAGCTATCTCAACGCCACAACTAGGACAGGTTGGAGCCTTGTCGCTGATCTGGCGGCCACATTCTGGACATTTAATAATTGCCATAGTTTTATTTAAAGTTTATGTTTTACTTAAATTATTCATATTTCTATGCTTCAGACCTGTTCACTTTTTACCTTGAAACTAATCATAAAGAATGCTCCAAGTTCATAGTTACAATGCCTTATCTGTGTCTGAATCTAATCTCTCTCAATCGATGCCTGCCCATGAATCTGCTCTTATCCACGTAGCCATTGATACCGTTCAGTTTTCCCTTACCGGTATATTGCCACATCTCAAAGTCTCTTCCATCCTTGAGCACTGGTTCTCGCTTGGTATATTGTGCTATCATCAGCTTGTAGTTGTCGAGCTTTCCCAGGAGATAATGGTCATAGAAGTTGGCACCCGTATAGATGAGCGGCTTCTGTCTGTATGCCTTTTCCACGAGATGCAGGAACTTGAAGAGTGAGTCGCAAAATTCTTCTGTTTCCAAACCACTCTTGGTCTCTACGTCGATCATCGGCAAGAGATCCTGGTCGCCTGGGCGACACTGTGCCTTGAAATTCTCCAGCTGGGTTTGCTGAGGAATACGGGCACGATAAAAGTGGTATGAACCCACCTTGAGTCCATATCTATGAGCCAGATCAATATTCTGCTTATATTTGCTATCTACATTGGTTCCACCCTCGGTAGCCTTCAGATAGACATACGCCATCTTGGAGTTATCGCCCACCGTTTCCCAGAACACATTGCCCTGATAGTGACTGAGGTCTATGCCATGCACATGACTGCAGGTATCCTCACATTGCACCTGCGCACTTGCGCATAGTGTTATAATAGATGATATTATTGTTATACAAAATCGTTTCATAGATGCAAAGGTACGAAAATCGCTTGAAATTCGTCACAGAGTATGCTTATTTTTTATATATTTTATATTATTCTTCGATTTCTGAGAGCGAGCGGTAGAAGTTATTGCAGAAATTGCTGATAGTTTCTATGGGCGCATATTCCAGATACCGCATACTGCGGCGCAGGTTTTTGCGCATCGTGCCACCGGTGGTGCGAACGAATCCAGCCTGAGTCTGCTCGAATAAAATTTCCTGCTGATCGAGACTGTTATAATAAAGCGAACGGAGGGTCAGCTTGTAGGCACCACGTTCTACACGGCGCACGAAAGGTATCTCATCCTGTTCAAATTCGAAGAAAAGGATAAGTACACTGCCCTGCAACTGCGCCATACGCTGGATGCGGAGCTTGCGCAGCCATTTTTCCAGTTTTACGAAATCTACCTTGTCGCCCTTGGTGCGCAGGTAGTTTCCCATCTCGATGATACCGCCAAGATTAATACCATTGGCTAATATTCCATTGATATTGGATACGATGATGCGAAGTAAATAAATGGTCTCAATAGAGGTATCGATGGCATGACGCTCATTTTCCTGTATGCTGGCTAAACGTCGGTTCAGGAAACCATTGTTCATTCGTACTTCACCCGCAGGCACATCGCTGAGGTTCTTCATCATCTGGGCTATCTTCTTCTGTTTGAAGGTAGTCATCGGTTCCATCTCCTCCTTCGTATGAAAGTGATCGGAACGCAGCTTGACAAAAAGGTTTCTCTGTAAAAAATCCATCGTGTATTCATTTAAAAGTTAAACAATTGGCAATAAGCTACTTCCATTCTAGCTGTATCGCTTCGGGTAACGAAATAGTATCGAAAACAGCGCAGCTATACCGATAGCCAGAGGATAATAGAGGTATGGAAGGATATCCATCGGACTCAGATTGGCAAGACCTGCTGCCAGAAGCATCTGTACTCCGTATGGTATCAAGCCCTGAACCGTACAGGAGAAAGTATCGAGGATACTGGCTGCCTTGCGGTTATCTACCCCAAACTTATCACCGATTTTCTTGGCTATGTTGCCTACCGTGAGGATGGCAACCGTATTGTTGGCAGTACATACATTGACCATGGAAACCAGTGCTGCAATAGACAGTTCGGCTCCTCGCTTGTTACTGACGTGTGCCGTAATCTTGTCGATGATATAATTGATACCGCCATTCTCACGGATGATTTCGAGCATGCCACCTGCCATCATTGCGATGATGACCAGTTCGCCCATACCGATGATTCCGTTACCCATGGCCGAAAACCAACCGAAGAGATCGTAACCTCCGGTAGCACCCAGAAGCTGACAACTTACACCAATCACACCACAGAGCAATGTTCCCATCGTAAGAACCGCCATCACATTCATACCCGCCACAGCAGTGACAAGTACTACCAGATAAGGGACTACCTTGACATATTCTACCTCCGGAATATCAGTAGGTGCCTGCAGACCGATACCCATCACGGCATAGATAGCCAGTACAATAACGGCGGCAGGTACTACGATAAGAGAATTGACACGGAACTTATCGCTCATCTTGCAATTCTGAGTCTGGGTAGCTACTACCGTGGTATCAGAGATAAAGGAGAGATTATCTCCAAAATAAGCTCCACCAACGATGATAGCTGTCATCATACCTATATTTACGTCCATGGAGTGGGCGAGTCCCGCAGCTATCGGAACAAGTGCCACAACGGTACCTACACTTGTTCCGATGGATACGGAGATAAAGCAGGCAGCCAGAAACAGTCCCGGCAGAATCATGCTCGCCGGAAGAATGCTGAGTGCAAGATTGACCGTTGCATCGACAGCTCCCATCGCCTTAGCCGAAGCTGCGAAGGAACCTGCCAATACATATATCCACAGCATGAGCATCAGATTGTTGGCGCCGGCACCCTTGCTATAGGTATCTACACGACTCTTGATGGGCATACCACCAGAAATCGCAATGGCATAGATACTGGAGATCATAAATGCCACGGTGAGCGACAAATTGGTATCCTTATGACTGGCATCTACCGAATAGACGGTGAATGCTACGATGAGGACAATCAACAAAAACAATGGCGACAACGCCAACAATCCTTTCTTATTACTCATGTTTCTTTTTAAGTTATTGCAATGTTACTCCATTCTTGAAAATGGAAATCTCACGATAGCCGTTGTACTCGTTGCGAGCTTAGATCTGCGTTCTGCGGTAGAAATCGATATTCTCCTTCATCAGCAGCTCAATAGGCATGTAATTCACCGGATTCACCTTCTTCTTGAGAACGATGGCACGGAAGAGGGTATCCACGCAATAGTAGCCCTGCATATAGGCATGCTGTGCGATGAGGAACGAGATACTGCCTTCGCGCAGACATTTCGCATTCTTGCCCACCATATCATAACCCATGATCTGTACATCACGGCGATTGGACTTAAGCAGATAATCTCCCACGATATGCGCCTTCGATGTCAGTGTTATACAATGATGTGTAGCAGGATGTTCATCAAAGTACTGACCCAGCATCTTCTGGTATTCGTTGCGGGTTCCATTGAGCGGAAGATCAAGCACATTGATGACAATCTGTGGGAAATGATCGTGCATATAATGACGGAATCCCACCTCACGGTTATCCTGCTGCTTGCTGACCACATGACCATCCTTGGTCTGTCTCATCAGCATCACCTCTTTCTCATTGCCCGCAAGCATCATCAGCATCTTGGCTGCAAAGAAGCCAGAGCAGAACGAATCCTGTCCATAGAAGGAGAGAGGGCGCAAGTCTGGCATATAAGAATCGAGCAGGATAAATGGAATACCCTTTTGATGCAATTGGTCTGTAAAACCACGTGTCTCTTCCAAAGATGATGGTACTACGATAACACCTTCCGGATTGGCATCAAGAATCTCTTGTGAAACAGCCTTGAAAGAATCCTCATTGGAACGCTCGTAGAATCGAATCTCTAAATCAATATGGAAATCCCGGCGCTGGTCTTCGCACTTTCTTGCACCTTCTTCTATCTCTTCCCAATAGGCTTCCGATTCATGCTTCGGTATCAGAAGACAAAAAGTATAAGCCTTGTTGTATGCCAATGCACTGGCATACATATTAGGTTGATAATTCATTTCCTTGAGCGCTTGTTCCACCTTCTCACGAGCCGGCTTCGACACGTTCGGGCGGTCGTGGAGCACACGGTCCACTGTTCCTACAGATACGCCTGCTCTTTCGGCGATATCCTTGATTCTGATTCTTTCGGCCATTGTTTTTAAGTTTATGGTTTGAGCACATCGCACGTACATTATTATATAATAACTGTGCGCACAAACTGTGCTTTTTTACTATGTTTTGTTGAACTGCTGGTTTGTGTGCGGTCACACCATCAGCATTCGGGCGCAAATATACAACATTTTTTTGAATTGTGCGAATGCACAGCTCTTTTTTTGCACAAAAAACGAAAAAAAAGGAGAAAAAAAGGGAAAAAGTGAGAAAAATACGAAAAAATAGGGCGATAAATGAAAAAAACTACGATTAAATTTTGGTATTCGAGAAATTATAGCTATTTTTGCCATCGGTTACGGACAACTACAATAAAATTGTCTATTAGTAAACAAACAATAAAAACAAAGAAATTAAAACTATCAAACAATGGCAAAGATTGTAACATTAGGCGAGATTATGCTTCGTTTGTCACCAGAAGGCAACGATCGTTTCATCCAGAGTGAGTCACTTCGCATCATCCCTGGTGGTGGTGAGGCTAACGTTGCTGTTAGCCTTGCTAACTATGGCCACGATGCATATTTCGTATCAAAGTTGCCAAAGCACGAGATTGGCCAGATTGCAGTAAATGGTCTTCGTCGTTATGGCGTCAATACTGAGTTTATCGCCCGCGGTGGTGATAGAGTAGGTCTCTACTATGCAGAGACAGGTGCTTCTATGCGCCCATCTAAGGTTATCTACGACCGTGCTCACAGCGCTATCGCAGAGGCTGATCCTTCTGATTTCGACTTTGACAAGATCATGGAGGGTGCTCAGTGGTTCCACTGGAGCGGAATTACTCCTGCTATCAGCGACAAAGCTGCAGAATTGACCAAGTTGGCTTGTGAGGCAGCTAAGCGTCATGGCGTAACAGTATCTGTTGACCTCAACTTCCGCAAGAAGCTCTGGACATCAGAGAAGGCTATCTCTGTGATGCGCCCATTGATGAAGTATGTAGATGTTTGCATCGGTAACGAGGAAGATGCTCAGCTCTGCCTGGGCTTCAAGCCAGATGCAGACGTAGAAGGCGGCAAGACTGATGCTGAGGGTTACTATGGCATCTTCAAGGGTATGATGGAAGAGTTCGGCTTCAAGTATGTCGTTTCTACGCTCCGTGAGTCTCTCTCTGCTACCCACAATGGTTGGAAGGCTCTTATCTATGATGGTAAGGAGTTCTATCAGAGCAAGCACTACGACATCAATCCTATCATCGACCGCGTGGGTGGTGGTGACTCTTTCTCTGGTGGTTTGATCCATGGTCTCCTGACTAAGGAGACTCAGGGCGAGGCTCTTGAGTTCGCTGTTGCTGCTTCTGCCTTGAAGCACACTATCCCTGGCGACTTCAACTTGGTTTCTGTTGACGAGGTTGAGAGCCTTGCTAGCGGTAACGCTAATGGTCGTGTACAGCGATAACATTTAACATTAAAACAAAAAGATGGCAAAGTTTAGCAAAATGCAGGTCATGGCAGCTATGAAAGAGACTGGTATGGTTCCTGTATTCTTCAATAAAGATATCGAAATCTGCAAGAACGTGATCAAGGCATGCTACGAGGGTGGCGTTCGCGTATTTGAATTCACCAACCGTGGCGATTTCGCTCACGAGATTTTCGGAGAGTTGGTAAAGTGGGCTGATAAGGAGTGCCCAGAGATGATCTTGGGTGCTGGTACAGTGGTTGACGCTGGTACTGCTTCCTTGTATCTCCAGTTGGGTGCAAACTTCATCGTTGGTCCTAACTTCAACCCTGACATTGCTCCAGTATGTAACCGTCGTTTGGTGCCTTATTCACCAGGTTGTGGTTCTGTAACAGAGATCAACAATGCTCAGGCAGCAGGTTGCGATGTAACCAAGGTATTCCCTGCAGGTAATGTAGGTGGTCCTTCATTCGTTAAGAATGTAATGGCACCATTGCGTTGGAGCAACATCATGGTAACAGGTGCAGTAGAGCCAACAGAGGAGAACCTTACTCCTTGGATCAAGGCAGGTGTTCTCTGTGTAGGTATGGGTTCTAAGCTCTTCCCTAAGGAGACTGTTGCTGCAGCAGATTGGGCTGCCATCACAGCCAAGTGCCAGGAAGCTTTGGGCTACATTGCTAAGGCACGTGCATAATCAGAATGCATAAAAGATTTCATCATATTTATGGCATCGCCATCATCTGTATGATGGTGGCGATGTTTGTTTTTTCAGCTTGTTCGCCATCGCATAAGGGCGAAGTAGATGAGCTGAATTATCTTTCTTATGCGCTTCACTATCGTAACCTTGATTCTACTAAAGTATTGGCAGAGAAGGCTTTGACTCTTTCCGAAGACTATCCTGCCGGATATGCGGAGGCTTGCAACAACCTGGCTTTTGTGGCTATTGCCAAGATGGATTACCATACTGCCAAGCGATGGCTTGACAAGGTAAACGAACGCAGTGACAACCAGATAGAACTCCTTATTGCCGACGTTCAGAATATGCGACTCTGTCAGCG
>OWJF01000436.1_pt1 | contig 21161 bp, 10 predicted proteins | sample 1732941 | NCBI WGS metagenome assembly OWJF01 (sample SAMN05065770, study PRJEB22554) | human gut metagenome | biome: ENVO:2100002; feature: ENVO:00000062; material: ENVO:00002003 | host: Homo sapiens | place: USA
GATCTACACCTATTAAGTCGTCGGCAGCGTCAGATGTGTATAAGAGACAGCGCATTGACAGCCGTATCACCAATTGACGGCCGCTACAGAGGAAAAACAGAGAAATTGGCAGATTATTTCTCAGAGTATGCTTTGATAAAATACCGCATCCGTGTGGAAATCGAATATTTCATAACGCTTTGCGAATTGCCTTTGCCACAGCTGGCAGACTTCGATCATAAACATTTCGACAGCCTCCGCGACATCTACCGCAAGTTTGACGAGGAGGGCGCATCGCGCGTCAAGGATATCGAGAAGATAACCAACCACGACGTGAAGGCCGTGGAATATTATATCAAGGAACAGCTCGACAAACTCGGAGATTTCGAGAAGTACAAGGAGTTCATTCACTTCGGACTCACATCGCAGGATATTAACAACACATCCGTGCCTCTCTCTATCAAGGATGCCCTCAACGAGGTCTACATCCCGCAGATTGAGGAACTGACGGAGCAGCTGAAGACCTATGCTGAGGAGTGGAAAGACGTGCCTATGCTCGCCAAGACCCACGGTCAGCCGGCTTCTCCAACCCGTCTGGGCAAGGAAATCATGGTCTTCGCATATCGTCTCGACAAACAGGTGGAGATGCTCAAGGCTTGTCCTATGACAGCCAAGTTCGGAGGCGCTACCGGAAACTTCAACGCCCACCACGTGGCTTATCCTGAATACGACTGGCGCGAGTTCGGCAACAAGTTTGTAAGCGAGAAGCTCGGTCTGGAGCGTGAGCAGTATACCACACAGATCAGCAACTACGATTGCCTCGGTGCCGTGTTCGACGCTTTGCGCCGCATCAACACTATAATCATCGACCTCGACCGCGACTTCTGGATGTATATCTCAATGGAATACTTCAAGCAGAAGATAAAGGCAGGCGAAGTAGGCTCAAGCGCTATGCCACACAAGGTGAACCCTATCGACTTCGAGAACAGCGAGGGCAACATGGGAATGGCAAACGCAATACTCCAGTTCCTGGCTCAGAAGCTCCCTGTAAGCCGTCTGCAGCGCGACCTCACCGACTCTACGGTGCTCCGCAACGTAGGCGTACCGATGGGCCACGGCATGATTGCAATGCAGAGCACCCTCAAGGGACTCCGCAAGCTCATCCTCAACGAACATAAGATAAGCGAAGACCTCGACAACACTTGGGCGGTGGTGGCTGAGGCAATACAGACAGTATTGCGTCGCGAGGCTTACCCACATCCTTATGAGGCACTCAAGGCCCTCACCCGTACCAATAAGACAATGACGGAGGAGACTATCCATGAGTTCATCAATACACTTAATGTCAGTGATGCCGTGAAGGCTGAGCTGATGGCTATCACGCCACACTCATACACTGGCATCTGATTATAAACAATATCTTTTTATTTACAGCCGTGAGGCTATTTCAACAAACAACTATTAATTATTATGGCAGAAGAATTCGACAACAAGACGGAGAACACATCCGCACAGAGTAACGAGGGTGGCCGCGAGGGCTATCGCTCGAATGATTATCAAGGTGGAGGCTATCGCAGCAACGGCGGACGTACCATGCGTCCTCGTATCGGCGGAGCCCAGCGCGCCTACAGCACAAATCGTAGCTATGACAACAACAATGACGGCGGCTTCCGTCCGGAAGGTTTCGGCGCAGGTTTGCAGCACGACAACAACGGTGGCTATCAGCAGCGTGGCGGTCAGGGCGGCTATCGTCCTCGCTACAACCAGGGCGGCGACAACGGCGGCTATCAGCAGCGTGGCGGTCAGGGCGGCTATCGTCCTCGCTACAACCAGGACGGCGACAACGGCGGCTATCAGCAGCGTGGCGGTTATCAGCAGCGCGGCGGTCAGGGCGGTTATGGCAACCGTCAGGGCGGTTATCAGCAGCGTGGCGGTCAGGGCGGTTATGGCAACCGTCAGGGTGGCTATCGTCCTCGCACAGCCGACTACGATCCAAATGCAAAGTACAGTCTCAAGAAGAGAATAGAATATAAGGAAGTCAACGTAGACCCGGATGCACCGGTACGTCTGAACAAGTTCCTCGCCAACGCCGGCGTTTGCAGCCGTCGTGAGGCCGACGCATTCATCCAGGCAGGTGTGGTTACCGTAAACGGACAGGTAGTCACAGAGCTCGGTACAAAGGTGAAGCGTAGCGACGAGATCAAGTTCCACGACCAGAACGTGTCTCTTGAGAAGAAGGTCTACGTGCTCCTCAACAAGCCAAAGGACTATGTTACAACAAGCGACGACCCACAGCAGCGCAAGACTGTGATGGACCTCGTGAAGAACGTTTGTCCTGAGCGCATCTATCCTGTAGGACGCCTCGACAGAAACACCACCGGTGTGCTTCTGCTCACCAACGACGGCGACCTCGCCAGCAAGCTCACTCATCCTAAGTTCTTGAAGAAGAAGGTCTACCACGTATACCTCGACAAGAACGTCACTGCCCACGACATGCAGCAGATTGCCGAGGGTATCACTCTCGACGACGGTGAGGTGCATGCAGACGCCATCGAGTATGCTCATCCTACAGACAAGAGCCAGGTGGGCATCGAGATCCATAGCGGCCGCAACCGTATCGTGCGCCGTATCTTCGAAAGCCTCGGCTATAGAGTGGTGAAGCTCGACCGCGTGCAGTTTGCAGGACTCACAAAGAAGAACCTGCGTCGTGGCGACTGGCGCTTCCTCACCGAGAAGGAGGTTGACATGCTGCGCATGGGAGCGTTCGAATAATCGAATACAACTATAAGGAAGGCTCAGAGAAGAACTCTGGGCTTTCTGAGTTTTTCTTCACAGCGGCGGATTGTCACATCCGGCAGCTGTGACAAAGAATAGCAAAACAACAAGAAATCAACTCAATATGAAAAGAACAAAAGTTGTTGACGCGTTGAAGCTCACCGATTTCGGTTCAACGGTCAACGTGAAAGGCTGGGTTAGGACACACCGCAGCAGCAAGGCTGTAGACTTCATCGCCCTTAACGACGGTTCTACGATAAAGAATATACAGGTTGTAGTAGACCCATCAAAGTTTGATGCCGATATGCTCAAGCAGATCACCACAGGTTCGTGCATCAGCGCCACTGGTGTTCTCGTTGAGAGCCAGGGTGCCGGTCAGACGGTAGAGATTCAGTGTGAGAGCCTCGAGGTGTATGGTCTTTGCGGCAGCGACTATCCGATGCAGAAGAAGGGACAGAGCTTCGAGTATATGCGTCAGTATGCCCACATGCGTCTGCGTACCAACACTTTCGGTGCCGTGATGCGCATCCGTCATAACATGGCGATGGCTATACACACATATTTCCATGAGCATGGATTCTTCTATTTCCATTCTCCTATCATCACGGCGAGCGACTGCGAGGGAGCCGGACAGATGTTCCAGGTTACCACAAAGAACCTCTACGACCTGAAGAAGGACGAGGACGGCAAGATAAAGTATGATGACGACTTCTTCGGAAAGCAGACATCGCTTACGGTGAGCGGACAGCTCGAGGGTGAGCTTGGAGCTACTGCTCTCGGCGCCATCTATACCTTCGGCCCTACCTTCCGTGCAGAGAATTCCAACACCCCACGCCACCTTGCAGAGTTCTGGATGGTGGAGCCGGAGGTGGCATTCATCGACCTCACCGACCTGATGGACCTTGAGGAAGACTTCATCAAATATTGTATCCGCTGGGCTCTCGAGCATTGTCAGGACGACCTGGAGTTCCTCAACAAGATGATTGACAAGGGACTCATCGAGCGTCTGAAGGGCGTTCTCGAGTCAGACTTCGTACGTCTGCCATACACCGAGGGTATTAAGATTCTGCAGGACGCCATCGCCAAGGGCAGAAAGTTCGAGTTCCCATGCGAGTGGGGCGACGACCTCGCTTCTGAGCATGAGCGCTACCTCGTGGAGGAATACTTCAAGAAGCCTGTCATCATGACAAACTATCCTAAGGCTATCAAGGCATTCTATATGAAGATAGACGAGGAGGAGTCTGGATTCGGCGGCAAGAGCGGACAGACCGTTCAGGGTACCGACGTTCTCTTCCCGCAGATCGGCGAAATCATCGGCGGTTCCGTGCGTGAGGAGAGTCTTGAGAAGCTGACGGCAGAAATCAATGAGCGTCATATCCCGATGAAGGATATGTGGTGGTATCTCGACACACGTAAGTACGGAACATGTCCTCACGGTGGTTTCGGACTCGGTTTCGAGCGTCTTATCCTCTTCGTTACAGGTATGCAGAACATCCGCGACGTGATTCCTTTCCCAAGGACACCTAAGACGGCAGAGTTCTAATCGACAACGTACATACTTTTCTTTAAGACTATTAATAATGAAGCCTGGGAATCGCACCGCTTGCGATATCCCAGGCTTTTTAGTTCATTAGGGATAAAAATACTACATTGAATGTCCTGATGGCCGTTTCGTTTTAAATCCATTATCCATACAATTACGCCGACAAAAATATATGTCCGGATTTCCCCCACAGCGTGGGGAATGAAACCCCACATTGGGGGGTGTTGTTCCCCACGCTGTGGGGGGGATTTCGCGGTAATCCTTATCGTAATGTCGTTCCTGTCGGTTATCCCTCTATTTCTCCACCAACACGATACCCATGCCGCCCTCTTCCAGCGTTATGATATGGCGCTTATACAGGTCGCCTATAGCCTTCTTGAAAGTCTTCTTGCTCACCTGGAAGCGGTCGTAGATATCTTCTGCATTGCTCTTGTCGCCAAGGTTGCAGTAGCCGTTGTTCTCCTTGAGGTAGTCGAGCAGGGTGTCGGAGAATTCTCTCGACAGCTTCTTGCCCGTGGGCTGCAGCGTAACGTCGATCTTGCCGTCGGGGCGCACGGTGCCGATATATCCCTTCATGCGGTCGCCGGTGTGGATATATTTGAATATCTGGTCCTTGTATACCAATCCGCCGTATTTGTTGTCTATAATCACCTTGAATCCCAGATCCGTCTTCTGCCATACCAGCAGGTCCACCTCCTGTCCGTGTCTGTAGTCGGGAGTCTCCTCGCTGAGATACCTCTCCACCTTTGCCGAAGCCATGATGCGGTAGCTCTCCTTGTCGAGGTGTATGTGTACGATATACGAGTTTCCCCTCACCATCTTCATCTTCTGTTCGCGGAAGGGGCAGAAGAGGTCCTTCATCAGTCCCCAGTCGAGAAATGCTCCGAACTGGTTTGTCCAAGCCACTTCGAGGTAAGCAAACTCGCCCACCATCGCCTTTGGAGTCAGCGTGGTGGCTACGGGGCGCTCGTCCTGGTCGAGATATACGAACACGTCGAGAGTGTCGCCCGGTTTGCAGCCCTCCGGCACGTAGCGTGTTGGCAACAGGATTTCACCCTCGTCGCCACCGTCGAGATACATGCCGAAGTCCACTTCCTTCACCACCTTCATGGTGTTCATTTCGCCTAATTTTATTCCTTTCATAGTTTGTCGTTTTTTTTCTTCTTTTGGTTTACTTTCCTGACTCGCTTCCCGCATCCGCATCCGTTCTCACTTCTGTTCCTGAATTCTGTGATGCCGGCATTTCCGTTTCTGCGTCAGCTTCAGCATCCTGTGATGCCCCAGCTTCCGCTTCTTTCTCCAGCATACCGTCCCTCATCTTTATCGTGCGGTCGGTGATGCTTGCCAGCTGTTCGTCGTGGGTCACGATGATGAAAGTCTGTCCCGTCTTGTCGCGCAGGTCGAAGAAGAGCTGATGCAGTTCCGCCTTGTTCTTGGAGTCGAGGCTTCCCGACGGTTCATCGGCGAGCACCACAGCCGGGTTGTTCACCAGAGCCCTTGCCACTGCCACGCGTTGTTTCTCTCCGCCCGACAGTTCGTTGGGCTTATGCTTGGCGCGGTCGGCTAGTCCCATGAAGTCCAGCAGTTCCATGCCACGTTTCTTAGCCTCGCTTTTCGACATTCCCGCTATGAAGGCAGGAATCATGATATTCTCAAGCGCCGTGAATTCAGGCAGCAGCTGATGAAACTGGAACACGAAGCCGATGTTTCTGTTGCGGAAGTCAGAGAGCTTTTTCTGGTTCAGTCTCCTCACGTCCACTCCGTCAATCATTATCTCCCCGCTGTCGGGTGAGTCGAGCGTACCGATTATCTGGAGCAGTGTGGACTTTCCCGCACCGCTCGGTCCCACGATGCTCACCACCTCTCCTTTGTCTATATGCAGGTCGATGCCCTTGAGCACCTGCAGCGAGCCGAAGCTCTTTGTGATATTCTTTATGTCGATCATTGTCTGTTATATTGTCGGTTTATTGTTGTCTTCCGTTTCCTCCCGTGGCTTGTCATGATGCGTCGGAGCGTCATTTGTCTATCTTCTTCATCACCCAGTTTACTATCGAAGAGTAAGCACTGTCAACGGAGTGATGCTGTGGCGCCGTGAATGTCATGTCCTCAGGCGACTGTCCGTTCTGGTCGGGAAACACCACCATCAGGTTATGCTCGTGGTAGTGTCGGTATAGCTCCATCGGCAGCCGTTCGAACACCGGTTTGTATGACACCGTGCCCTGTCTTGCCGAAATCACCACGAGCATGTGGTCGCTGCTCATCTGCTGCGCCAGCTGTGTGAATTCCTTCCAGTGTTCCATCAATACATATTCAGCCCTCACTCCCGGGTGCTGGTTGCGTATATATTCATTGATGAGCGATGTCGATTCTATCCTTCCGTGGAATATTATCCGGCAGCTCAGGTTTTCAGCCAGTCTCGCCAGCCTCTCTATCCAGCGGTAGAAGCCCTGTTCGAACTCCACCCTCGACGGCACCGCCACAACAATCCTCCTCAGCGTGTTCAGCGGCCTGTTGCACCGGCATAGTATAATCTGCCTGTTCAGCTGGTTCACGAGGTCTGGTGTGAATATCCCCCAGAACTTGTCGCCGTCGGTCTTCTTCTCGTGCAGTCCCATTATTATTTCCGATGCGTCATACTCCTTGAAGGCGTGTATGATGCCGTTTGTGATGTTTGTTGCGAGCCGGCTCTGCGTGAGCATCCTCACGTCTACGGCACTTGCCATCTTCGTCGCTTCCTCCAGTGTGCGCTTTCCGAGCGCCTGGAATTTCTGGCTGTCCTCGTCGTCATACACCACGTTGAGACCTATCAGTCCGCGGTTCAGCTTGTTGTTGTGCATCATGAGCGCCATGCTCATCAGCGTCTCTATCTGTCCGCCCGACCTCAGCGGCACGAGAATCTTCTCGTCGTCGTTCTTCCCTTCGCTTTCAGACGCCAGTCCCTCGGTCAGCGTTATCTTCTGCGAGGCGTTGTCGGTCATCATCGATCCGAAGACACACGTGAAGAGAATCATTATCACCACGGCGTTGAGCATGTCGGAGTCAACGAGATATTCGCCCGGTGTGGTCTGCAGTTTCATTCCCACCATCACGATGGCGATAGATCCGGCGGCATGCGATGATGTGAGGCCGAACATCATGTTGCCGTTAGACCATGGCATCCTGAACACGCCCTTCATGACGTATGCCGCCAGTCCTTTGCCCAGCGTGCCGAAGAATATGATGCAGAATATCACGAAAACAGTGTGCCATCCAGTGAACAGCACCCTCACGTTTATCAGCATTCCCACTCCGATGAGGAAATATGGTATGAAGAGCGCATTGCCCGTGAACTCCAGTCTGTTCATCAGCGGCGACACGTGGGGTATGTAGCGGTTTAGAATCAGTCCGGCGAAGAACGCTCCGAACACCCCTTCCAGTCCGATGAACCCCGATACCGCCGCACTGAGGAACATCAGCGCCATCACGAAGATATACTGCGCCACGGCATCCGAATAACGCCTCAGAAACCATCGTGCCATCCTCGGCAGCAGCATCAGTCCGCCTGCCACAAACAGGAATATCTTCAGCAGGAACAGGCACCAGAATCCCACTCCGGCGCCGCTGCCGAACGAGCCCACTATGGCTGCCAGCACCACCAGCGCCAGCGTCAGGGCTATCATCGAAGCCCCCACACACAGTGTCACGCTGACATGTCGCTGCAGTCCGTATTTGCAAACGATAGGGTAGGCGATGAGCGTGTTTGATGCCATGATGCTGCTGATGAGCAGCGTTGCCGTGGGGTTATAGTGCAGCAGCGAGCTGCTCGCCCAGTAGGTCAGTGCGAAAGGCAGCAGGAAGGTGAGCAGTCCGAACAGTGCCACCTTCTTGCCGTTGCTCTTCAGTCCCTCGATGTCCATCTCCAGTCCGGCGAGAAACATGATATAGTATAGTCCCACCTTTCCGAACAGTTCGAAGCTGCTGTCGCGCTCCAGAATGTTCAGACCGTATTTGCCCACTACCACACCTGCGAGCACCATTCCCACGATGTGCGGAATGCGCAGTTTCCCCATCACGATAGGTGCCGCGAGGATTATGAAGAGCACGACGAAGAAAATCATCGTCGGGTCTGTAATAGGCAGGTAATTGGAAATATCCGGTATCATAATGCACTAAATTTAATGCAAAGGTGCAAAAAAAATGTTAGAATTGGCGAGATGTACATCGAAAGTTGTAATTTTGCAATAATAATTAAGATAAACGTGCGATTATTAAACACAAATCAAATTAAAAAGTAGATATGAAAGTAGCAATAGTAGGCGCAAGCGGTGCCGTGGGACAGGAGTTCCTGCGTATCCTTGCTGAGAGAGATTTCCCTATGGACGACCTCGTGTTGTTCGGTTCTGAGCGTTCGGCAGGCAGAAAATACACCTTCAAGGGCAAGGAATATGAGGTGAAGCTTCTTCAGCACAACGATGACTTCAAGGATATCGACATCGCCTTCACCTCGGCCGGCGGCGGCACATCAGAAGAGTTTGCCGGCACCATAACGAAATACGGTTGCGTGATGATCGACAATTCCAGTGCCTTCCGCATGTGCGACGACGTGCCTCTGGTTGTGCCTGAAGTGAATGCCGAGGATGCCCTGAAGCGTCCGCGCGGCATTATCGCCAACCCTAACTGCACCACGATAATGATGGTGGTGGTGCTGAACCCCATCGACAAGCTGAGCCACATCAGGAAGATACACATCGCCTCATACCAGAGCGCTTCGGGAGCAGGAGCGGCTGCTATGGCGGAGCTGGAGCAGCAATACAGGGACATTCTGGAGACGGGCAGCACCACACACGTGGAGAAATTCCCTCATCAGCTTGCCTACAACGTGATTCCGCAGATAGACAAGATGACTCCTAACGACTATACCAAGGAGGAGATGAAGATGTATAACGAGACACGCAAGATAATGCACTCCGATGTACGCACGAGTGCCACCTGTGTGCGCGTGTCGTCATTGCGTTCACATTCAGAGAGCGTGTGGTTCGAGACCGAGCGTCCGCTCACCGTGGAGGAAATCCGCCAGGCTCTGAAGGCAGCGCCGGGAGTGACCCTCGAAGACGACCCTCAGAACTATGTATATCCGATGCCTCTGGAGAGTGCCGGCCACGACGATGTGTATGTGGGCCGTGTGCGCAAGGATCTTGCCGACGACAACGGCAACACGCTGTGGCTCACCGGTGACCAGATTCGCAAGGGTGCCGCACTGAACGCCGTTCAGATTGCCGAATATCTCATCAAGGTGGGCGACGTGAAGTAACGGGCGCGCCCTGCTTGCAGAAACAACTGATTCTGAAAAGGAATTGAAATGAAAGACATATTGCGACTTTCCGATCTCACGATCGGATATGGCAAGACGACAAACAGACGAGTGGTGATGCAGGGTATTGAAGCTGCCCTGCATCCCGGTCGCCTCACTTGTCTTATTGGCGACAACGGAGTGGGAAAGTCCACCCTGCTGCGCACCATCTCCGCCTTCCAGCCTAAGCTCGGCGGAGAGATAATGCTCGGCGAGAGAGAGATTGACTCGTTCACCCGTCAGGAACTGGCGAGGCTCATCGGAGTGGTGCTCACGGAGCGGCCGCAGGTGCAGAACCTCACCGTGTTTCAGATGGCTGCCATGGGGCGCAGCCCGTATACGGGATTCTTCGGACGCCTCAGCGACGACGACAGACGCATAGTGGGCGAGAGCCTGCGTATGGTGGGCATAGAGCATCTTGCCGGACGCATGGCTGGCACACTGAGCGACGGTGAGCGACAGAAGATGATGACGGCGAAGGCTCTGGCGCAGCAGACCAGCGTGGTGTTTCTCGACGAGCCTACGGCTTTTCTCGACTATGGCAGCAAGGTGGAGACACTGCAGATGCTCCGTTCGCTGTGTCAGGACAACGGCAAGACGATACTCCTCTCCACACACGACCTCGAACTGGCCCTGCAGATTGCCGACGACCTGTGGGTGATGACTCACGAGCGGCTCATCACCGGACCTACCGCCGCCCTCGCCGCCGACGGCACCCTGTCGCAGTTTATCGACAAGCGCGGCATCCGCTTCGATCCCACCACGATGACGATACGTGTGGTGGCGGAATAGCTTACCATTTTTTTTATTTGTATTACTGAAACTAAAAGTCTGACTGTGGCAAATGGTCAGGCTAAGAATCCCTTAACGTTAATCCATTTTTCATATATATTCATCGTTTTTTAACATCACACTATTCGATTAGTCAATTTTTTTCTTTACCTTTGCCGGCACAATTTGGTACGAAGACAATTTCGATATTTTACTGATGAGGAAAGAGAAGACTCCTCATTTAGACTACTAAGAAGTATATAAAAATTAATTTACAAACAAAATTCAGTTATCTGTTTATGAAGAAAGAAGAGCAATCTTTTGGCTGCGGCATATCCGTGTCGCAGAAAGGGCATGCCCTGTCTGGATGGATTCTGCGTATCGTCCCTCTCTTCGCTATGCTTTTCGCCACAGTGGCGGCAAAGGCGGCGGGCGACGGCGATGGCGTGAAGTTCAATCCGGGGGTGAGGTATTCGCAGTGGGCGATAAACTCACGTCTGCATGACTTCTATGGCAACACGAAGTTATTTGGATTTGATGTTTATGACGCCAATAACACAAAGAAGTCTGAGGTGCAGTGGAAGAACGGATCAAATAACATTAACAAAAGCTTTGATTACGTGGCTGGTCTTGTGGCAAAGGCAACACTCGAGGCGGCGGATTATTACGCAGGTTTCGATTGGTCGAAGCCATGGTTCTATTCTGCACAGGCATTTGCCAATGAAGTGACATATTCAAATGGTACGAATCCGACACTTGATGCCATGAATGCAGTCAAGATGTATTTCCCTATTCTTTCGAGCAGTCTGAAGAGTGACAATGTGGTCACAAAAGCGAACACCGCTCTTGCCAATCTTGCCAATGATATGAAGAATTATAATACTAACTACTCTATCGGCGGTTCGAAATCTACTCTAAACGAAGGAAATGCAAGTGATGCACAGAAGCAGATGTTCGGTGGCTGGTTCCACAAGTCGTCAGACTATGTTGACCAGATGTGGCTCGATGGCGCATATATGGGTAGTGCAACGCTGGCACAACTTACAGGCTATTTAGGTGACAGCAAGAATATCTTCGGGAGCAAGGAGGCTGATTGGAATATGGTGGCCAAGCAGCTCAATATCGTATGGAACCAGTGTTGGGATTCCAACAAACAGCTTATGTATCACGCTTTCAGCGCAACGGGTGCTGCTAAGGCTTCAACAAAGACCAATGATACATGGGCTGGTATCAGCAACAGTGCCGATGCTCCTGTTTATCACTCTGCCGCTTTCTGGGGTCGTGCTAATTCGTGGTATTTTTTTGCCTTGGTTGACGCTCTTGAGGCAATGAAGAACGACAATCAGGAGAATACCGATAACTATAAAACCCTGAAGAATCATCTTGATTTCTTTGCCGCTGGCATCGTCAAGTGGCAAGACAAGACAACTGGCGGTTGGTATCAGGTGATGGACGAGAACGGTAATTATAAGGCAAGCAATTATAATTCCAGCTATAGTTGGGATACCTCTTACAATAATTATATAGAGACATCCGCTACAGCAATTTTCTCTGCAGCTCTTTTCAAGGCTGTCCGCTTGGGATTGCTCGGAGACACATACAAGGAAGCCGCCAAAAAGGCATTTGAAGGAATCGTGAACAATTTTGTCGCTCCAAAGGCTGACGGTACTATAAATATATGGAGTAGCTCCCGTTCTGCAGGATTGGGTGGTAAAAACTATCGTGACGGTTCTAAGGATTACTATATTCTTGGCAAGGATACAAAAATTGTGACCAAGGAAGACAATCTCACCGAAGGCAAGGTGCTCGGCGGTTTCATTATGGCGGCAACGGAATATGAGCGCGCTTATCAGAACCAGGACAATGCCTCGCAGATACTCTTCTCTTACGACCTGAAGCCTGCTTACGACCTGACGCAGTCGGGCGCTACGGCTCCCAAAGTGGAGGTGTGTGGCACGGGTGCTGACCAGGCGAAATACCAGTGGTATGACGCCAATACTGATGCTGCCGTAAAGGGAGCCACAGAGGCTCAGTTCATTCCTCAAACCACAGGCAACTATTACTGCAAGGCTACAGTGGACAACACGAGCATACAGACGAGTGCGACGAATATCAAGGTAAATTCCAACTCTTCTGCCGACAAGCAGAAATTCACCGTCACTGCTACGGCAGAAAACGGAACAGTGGAAATCAAGGACGGCGCCGACAATGTGGTGACCTCAGGAACACAGGTGGAGGAGGGCACCAAACTTGTATTCACAGCCAATGCAAACACGGGATATGCGTTTGACAGCTGGACGGCAACCGGTGGTGAGGCATCCGACAATGTATATACCATCAGTTCCATCGCTGCCGACGTCAACGTGAAGGCTAATTTCAAAAAGGAAAATACTGGAGGTGGCGATACCATGGAGACGACATTGTTTTCGATGGTGACTACGGTTGTAAATAAAGTCAGAGTAGCTAGCAAGACTATACAAACTCTGGATAACTATGCTAATATTACAGGAGGAAGCGCAGTATTGTATAATGGTCATGCTACAGATGAAAAGGAAATGATTTCCAGTACTGATGGCGTGAAGCTTAATGGCAGCAACATGTCATATATGAAAGTCACTCTCAACAAGCCGCTTGCCAAAGGAGATGTAATCGCAGCGCCGGATTGTGGTTCTTCCTTCTATGTTACCTCGGCAGATACTAATAAAGATGCACCCGAGGTGAATGCTACTGGCTATACTATTCCAGAGAATAGTGATTTGATTGGAAAGACCGTGATTTATTTCTGGAGCGGAAAAGGCAAGTCTATCACCATCACCCGCAAGACCACTACTCCGACGACCTCTCCTCTGGTTATTGCCGTGGAAAACGTGGAGATGAATGTCACCGACGAAGAGACTCTGCAACCGGAAGTGAGAGTGTATGGCATTGGCGACAAACTGCTTACTCTCGGCACAGATTATAAACTGTCTTTCTCTACCGATAACGATAACGTGACCATCAATGACAAAGGTGTTTTCACGGCGGCTGGAAGCCAGTTCAATTATACTGAAGGCGTCACCCACGTCACCGTTATGGCTACACCGTCGGCTGAGCTTGCCGGACAATATACCAAAGCAACACAGGCCTTCACGTTCACCGTGAGGAAGGGCAAGATGAAGCCCGAGTTCATGTCTGCTTTCAATGCTACAACCATCAAGGTGGCAAAGGGCACGAAGAAGACCATCGAGGTGCCTCTCAATTATGGAGGAGAGGACGTGAGCGGATATTTCAACGTGGGTTACACTTGTTCGGCTTTGCCAAAGCTTTCTGGCTCTAACAACAAAATGACATACACCTTCGGTGCTGAGGGGAAGTATCAGATAACGGTGAGCGCCACTCCTAAAATCATCAATCAAGGCACCGATACAGAGTTTGACTATAGCCAGGAGTATGACGCTCCGGATGCCGTGACATTCACCGTTGATGTGAAAGCGTCTTATGCCGTTCCGGTGGTCACTCTCAATCCTTCTGCCGCCAAGACAATCTATGTTGGCGAAGTAGTGGATGCTCCAGCCGTAAGCGTTACTGAATCGGGCACGGCAATCGACAATAGCAAATACACCATGGAGTGGACATCCTTCGCACCCGATGTTTGTAAGGTGGATGCCACAACGGGCAAGATAGAGGGCGTGAGCGCCGGCGACAATGTCAAGATTCAGGTGGCAGTGAGCGGAGATGGCTTTGAGGATGTGTTCTCGTATATCCTCGTGTCGGTGGACGACCCTGCAAAATATCGCGTCAAAGCCACAGGCTCAGGAGAGAAATACAGTCCGATGACACCATTATTCAATCAGAACAAGACTCTTGCCGTGACTCTCGGCGGATGGAGCTTCACCGACCGCCAAACGGCTCCCGTATCGAAAGAGGGCCTCACCTATGGCGAGAACAACAAATGGGCTGGTGACTCGTCGCCGGCAACTTGGTTGATAAAGGGTTTCGACTATTATCTCTCGGGCATCACATGTCAGAATGCGCGTCAGGAAGACGGTGCCTGTCCGTTGCCAAGCGAGACTCAGTGGTATGACGGCAAACTGCAGAAGGTAAAGGGCGGCACGGTAGATCCGATGTTCTATGTGCCTTGCTCGGGAGCATATCTCACGGTGGAGCCAAAGACCAACGGTAAGGTCAGCGTCAGCGTGTTCCAGAACGGAGTGTTCGACAAGTCGGGTGGCGTCTATGCATACCGTCCGCAGCGCCGTGTGTTCGTGTTGGACGAGGCTGGAAAGGTGGTGGCTTCTGAGGCGACAATCAGCGCTACCGGCGGTAAGCTCTCTGTGGCAGACAAGAACGCAACGGGCGACCTGAAGGATCCGTACAAGATAACAAACTATCCTTGTAATATCACTGGACTGGCGAGTGGTCCTTCTACCACTGGCGGCGGCAAAAAAAATAGCAATCCTTCGCCTACCATTGAAGACGTGAAGAATCATTTCCGCGGCATGACTTCATTTGAGATGACTGCCACGGGATTCCAGAACAACGTGTATGAGAGCAACATCGACAACAAGGTTACATGGGGCAGTTATGCCACACCAAACAATGGTGCCGACGACAATGTGAAGGGTTCTCACGGATGGTCGGTGCTCGTGGATGCGGCTGTGACTTACACCTTTGATGTGAAGGCTGGCAAGACATATTATATATATAACTATGGTTCGAAACTCGGTTTCTATGGATTCTCATTTGATGAGGCTAAGGGACAGACGGTGAAGAACTATGAATTTGATGAGACCGCCGCAAACACCATCGAACTGACCAAGGCTGGCGAACTGACCACGGCGAAGGTGAACCGCGCAATGGCGGCTGGCGTGTGGACAACATGCGTGCTGCCGTTCAGCCTGAACAAGCAGCAGGTGGATGCCATATTCGGAAAGACTTACGACAGGGATACTCCCAGCGGAACGCAGATTCTGTATTTCGACCGTGTGGAGGGAACGAAGGCGATTTTCGTGCGCCATGCCTACAACAATATCGTGGCTGGCAAACCGTTCCTCATCAAACCGACAAAGGATGTCGCCTCTATCAATACGGCAGAGGTGAAAGGCTATCCTTATGTGACGATAGAGAACACTCAGCCGGCAGAATGGTGCAAGGGCAACGGATATGTATGGATGTCGAGCTACAGCAACGGCCTGACGGTGAAGAAGGGCGACTGCTTCATCAGCAACAAAGACGGCTCGTTCAAGAATTTCGTCGGCGACCCGGGCACGCTGAAGGGCTTCCGTGGTTATCTCAAGAATATCGGCACCAACGGAGTGTCTGAGGCAAAGAAACTCACCGTGGGCATGGGCAGCAATGTGACAACCGATGAGACTTCGGCAATCGACGGTATCTTGATCGACGGTGACATGCCGACAGACAGCGTCACCGCAGCAGACGGTAAGGTGTATAATCTCAACGGACAGGTTGTGGCAACCTCATACCGACAGTTCCAGGCATTGCCCGGCGGCGTGTATGTGGTTAGCGGAAAGAAAGTAGTGAAGTAAGCAAGCTCCAGAATACTTGTAGCAAACAAGTTTCTGAATAACTTGAAGTAAATAAGTTCTGAATACTTGTAGCAAGCAAGTTCTGACAACTTATAGCAGTCAAGTTCTTACAGCTTGTAGAAACTAATAATAGTTGTAACAATGAACAAGAAAACATATATCACCCCACAGACCACGCTCGTGAAATGTCATATCGAGGGCGTGATGCAACAATTGTCAAAGACCGGTGGAGAAAGCAAAGTGGACCCCAACACGCCAATCGCCCCTCCACCGGGCGGCAATGGTGGAAGTGACGAATTGAGCAAGGAGAACTCCGGTCTCCTTTGGGACTATTAGTCCCGCTTCTTTTTCTTTTTGTCTGCATCATGCCGGGATAGGGTAGCTCACAGCTCCCTATCCGCATGATGTCCATGCAAGTCGCCATGACAGAACGGCATAATCTCCGTTAGTGTATCAGACGATGTAATGTCAGTTTATCCATCAGACGTCGTAATGTCAGTTTATACATCAGACGATGTAATGTCAGTTTATCCATCAGATGGTGTAATGTCTTTGACTCTAAAATAAATAGCGCAATAAATTTTGTCAGGTGGAAAAAATACCGTACCTTTGCACCGCAAAATTGCGCTTGTGGCGAAATTGGTAGACGCGCCAGACTTAGGATCTGGTGTCTCGCGACGTGTAGGTTCGAGTCCTATCAGGCGCACCTGAGAAAATCCTAACTGCTTGATATTGAGCAGTTAGGATTTTTTAGTTTGTATTTTTGGCAACATTTTGGCAACGTATTTTGATGTTAATTTGTTATGGTCACCAAAAGCCGAGTCGTTTTCACATTCTTTCACACGTTTTTTTAGCTTGCAGTTCTATTTGGTGATGATAGTAAATTTTTACTATATATGTTTATTGATTAATTGTAGAAATTGAACTAAATCGCAAATGTATAAACTTATTCTTGCTTTTTATTGCCTTTATTCAAAGAAAAATGCTATTTTTGCATAAGCTAAATCATATAATAATGGCAAACAAAGATTTGAATCGGCTTAAACTCGTTTTAGTAGAGCAAAAGAGGACAGCAAAATGGCTGGCTGCAGAGATAGGGAAAGATCCTGCTACTGTATCAAAGTGGTGTACTAATACTGCACAGCCAAGTATTGAAACCTTATCTATCATTGCAGAGAAACTGGATGTGGATATTCGTGAACTTCTACAGTCTTCAAAGGCTGAAAGGGGGCCTATTTATATCAGAGTAGAACAATAAAGAAAAGAAAAATGAACATCATTGAATTATACGAAAACTTGAAGGGCAGCTACAAAAGTTACCTTGAAAGTTTTGTAGCCATAAAGGATGAACGAATCAAGGAAAAGGTCAGTGAGTCCATAAAGAACGAGGAGTTATGGCCTAAAGCTTTAATTCAATTCAATCCAAACTTTGAGAAGGGAATAGGTGTAAAAGAACTTATTGCCAATGGACTTCCTATCCACAAAGATTTGGAGTATTTCTTCGACAAGCCTTTCTACAAGCACCAACAAGAAGCTATAGAGTTAGGTTGTCAAGACAAAGAATTCATCGTGACATCTGGAACAGGTTCAGGCAAGTCACGTACCTTTATGGCAACTATATTCAATTATGTTCTACTTCACGAAGAATCCTGCAAGGATAAGACTATAGCGATTATCGTTTATCCTATGAATGCGTTAATCAATTCACAAGCAGAGGAACTTAGTCGCTACAAGGCTGAATTTGAGGAAAGGACAGGTCGTATATGCCCTTTTACTTTTGGCAAATACACAGGACAAGAGAATGATGAAGCACGTGCAAAGATGCAACAAACTCCTCCTAACATCATATTGACAAACTATATGATGTTGGAGTTGCTCATGACTCGTGCTGGCAAAGAAGAAGACCTGCGCAAATGTTTCTTGGGAAACTTACACTTTCTTGTATTCGATGAGCTACACACTTATCGTGGAATGCAAGGAAGCGATGTTTCTTTCCTTATTCGAAGAATCAAATCATTGGCTGCGGGCCATGTACTTTGTTTTGGCACTTCTGCAACTATGGTTGCTGATGATAGCATAAGTTATAGCCAGCAACGAGAAAAAGTTGCAGAAGTTGCATCTTGTATCTTTGGCAGTTCCTACTCAAAAGAACAAGTCATTGACGAAACTCTTGCAATAGGTTTGTCTGACGAAGAACCTTCTGATGGAGAATTGCGTAATTGCATCAATAATCCTATACCTGATTCTACGAATATTGATGATGCCAAGAGATACCCAACTGCCATTTGGTTGGAACAAAATATAGCACTCGAATACAAGAAGAAAGAGGGTAAATATTTCAGAGGGAAACCTATGTCCATTGAAGACATGACTATGCAACTGAGCATTAAAACGGGGGAAGATATTGCCAAATGTCAGAAACACATTATCGGTGTACTAAATTGGTGCAATATTCTAAACCAACAAAAGGGAGTATCAGTTCTTCCATACAAAGTGCATCAGTTCATCCCACAAACTGGCAATGTATATCTTACTATAGGTGAGCAAGCCAATCGCCAAATCACAGTAAAAGAAAAACTCTATTGTGACGAATTATCACACGGTGATACTAAGATTATGTATTACCCTGTCGTTTTTAGCCGTCTAAGTGGTCACGAGTTTTATGTCATCAAGATAAATGGCAGTCAAATTTTGCCAAGAAACTTTGATGGTTATGCCACAGGTGATGGTGATAGCGATATCAATGATGGATATATTATTTTGCCTTATACAGGAGAAGACATCAACAATTATATCTTGGATGTTAATTCTGATGATATACCTTCCGATTGGTACACTACAAATAAAAAAGGTGTACGAAAGCTGAAGAAGACATACGAATCACGTATTCCTCAAAAAATCTATGTAACACAATCTGGTGGTTATAGCCCTACAGAACCTATTGACGGCATGGGATATATGGAAGCCATTTTTGTGCCATCACCATTGATGTACGATCCAACAGCTCGTGTTGTTTACAAAGGTAAGCAATCTGAATATTCCAAACTGTCAAGAATCGGCGGTGAAGGTAGAAGTACAGCCACTACAGTATTGTCATACGAGGATATTGTCCTTATGCAGAAGATGGGCATTGAGCAAAACGACAGAAAGGTTCTGACCTTTGTCGATGCTCGCCAAGATGCCGCATTGCAAGCTGGTCATTTCAATGACTTCATACGCATTGGAAAAATTCGTTCAGCCATTTGGAATGCCATTAAAGATGCGGCAGAGCCAATAGACAACACGAAAATTGCCCGTATGGTATTGGACAACCTTCACCTTGGCATAAATGACTATTCTGTTCGCCAAGGACTCCGTGGAGGACGTGCCAATGATGTAAAGAACATAATGGAGCGTTACCTGTCGACAATCATATACGATGACCTCGCAGGAAACTGGACAGTCATCATGCCAAACTTGGAAGATTGTGCATTGCTAAACATTGGTTATAAATATCTCCATGATGAAATCACTGGCGAGAACGATTCTGAACGTCTCTATGACATACCTGAGTTAGAAGGATTGGATGATGAGCAAAAAGAAGAATTCATCACTCAAATTCTTGACTACTTGCGCCATAAACTTTGCATTTATAGCAGCGAGAGAACCTTACAAGCAGTCAAAGACACAACAAAGGCAGTAAGAGAATACCTAAAAGCACCTTGGACGCTTGACGAAAGTGACAAGATAGAGGAAGCTAAGGAGTTGTTTCTCATTAACCCTCGCAGACGAAATTCATACAATTTGGAAAGTGGAGGCTACAGAAGTAAATTGGGTATATTCGTCCGTGACTATATAGAAAAGAATACAGGACATGCCATTGCTTCTGAAGAAGCATACACTGAATATATGACAGGACTTTTTGAAGCCTTGTCCAACTTCATCATATCTGACAATGGCACCTACCAACTCGACTATGGTTGCATCTTATGGCAAGCTGGCGATAAGCAGCATATACGTCGTGACTTGGTTCGTTTTCGCACTTTGGATGGAGGAGAATGGCTTGAAAAAGAACCTAACCATTACTTTCAGCAGTTCTACCAAAACATACCGCTGAAAGATGTGTGCTTGGAGGCTAAAGATCATACTGGGCAGGTTTCAAAAGAAGATCGAGAACAACGTGAACAGGAATTTCGTGAAGGAAAGTTCCCTGTACTCTACTGCTCTCCTACCATGGAGTTAGGTATTGACATTAAGGACTTGTCTATAGTCGGTATGCGTAATGTGCCACCTACTCCAGCCAACTACACCCAACGTGCTGGTCGTGCAGGACTAAGTGGACAAGCAGCTTTGGTATATACTTATTGCCGCCCACGCAACTCACATGAGAATTACTATCTAAGCCATCCCGAAAAAATGGTAAAAGGTGAAGTGAAGGCTCCAAGGATGGAATTGGTCAACGAAGAACTATTCCGAACTCATCTCCACTCCACCATTCTGTCTTTGTGCCCTATCAAAGAGCTGTCTGATGGTATTAAGGACTTGGTGGATTACGACGATATCAACAATATCACATTAAAAGATGAGGTTCGCATAGCCCTACAACTCACACCAGAGCGAAAGGAGCAAATCAAGCAGGTTTTCAAACAAATCATGAACGATACGTTCTTGAAAGGGCGCATGAAAGATGAACAGCCTATTTGGTTTACTGAGCACTGGTTGGACAATATTCTCACTAATTATGAACACGACTTCGACAAAGCTCTTGATCGTTGGCGTTCTCTCTACAAACAAGCGCAAACTCAGATTGAGGAAGCAAATCTTGTCATCAAGAATCGTATCTATGGTGAGAACTCTAAAGAGAAGCGTGATGCACATATGAAACAGTTACGTGGTGAAAGCCTTCGTGACATGTTGCTTGGTGTAAACCAAGGCAAGAATAAAGAAGAAAACGAATTTTATCCTTACCGCTATCTCGCAAGTGAGGGTTTCTTACCTGGTTATAACTTTACCAAGTTGCCACAACGAGCATTGCTACAATACAAGTCTGATAAGGTGGAATACCTTAGTCGTCCAAAGCGTCTTGCTCTGAGCGAGTTCGGTCCACAGAACATTATATATAATAATGGTGGAAAATTCCGTATCACCCGAATGCAGATATTGTCTGAGGTTATACCTCATAAGTTCTTCTACAATCCAAAGACAGGTGTCGTATACAAAGACGAAGAGAACACTACGCATCATACGGACATCATAACCG